>JAABUS010000293.1_pt1 | contig 127383 bp, 128 predicted proteins | sample 5560161 | NCBI WGS metagenome assembly JAABUS01 (sample SAMN10711885, study PRJNA513376) | rock metagenome | isolation source: Antarctica rocks | place: Antarctica: Victoria Land, Trio Nunatak nord | collected 2016-01-04 | reverse complement strand
TTTGTGGGGGGGGGGGGGGGGGGCGGCGGTTCGGGGGGGGGGGGGGGGGGGGGGGGGGGGGACGAGGTTCGTGGCGAGTTTGGAGGCGGGGTGTAGTGAGATGCATAAGAGGGCGGTGGTGGAGGCTGGGTGGGGGGATACGGTCAGGACGATGGTGGTGACGGGGAGGCCGTTGCGTGCGAAGAGGAATCAGTACTTGGAGGGGTGGGAGAAGGAGGAGAGGAGGGGCGAGTTGAGGGGATTGTTGGAGAGGGGGGTGAGGCCAATGGAGAGGGATTTGGAGGAAGGGGAAGAGGAGGTCGAAGTGGAGTTCCCGTTTTTGATGGGGGAGGTAGCGGCGATGATTGAGGATGTGAAGCCGGCGAGGGAGATTGTGGAGGGGATGGTCAGGGAGGCGGTGGAGTGTTTGGTGAGGGGGCTGGAGTATCTGGGCGTTGATAGAGGTGGCAGTAAACTGTGAAAGACTTTCAATGCGACATTGTATTCTTGGTGGCTTTGTGCGACATGAACAAGTGACGCTTTACAGCGCCGCGTTTACTACACCTCCAGCTGTTGATGTACAAGATAATCAGCTACAGAAGAGGTTATTCAGGCTAGAACGGTCTTCTGGCCGACACCGTTGACCTCGCTGTGAACTGCTGATGCCCGTCCGTTGACCTGGGATTGACTGGATGGTGGAGGTGGAGGTACTGGTCCGTATGTGGGAGCAAGACCGTTCTGCCGAGCTTGCAACTCCGCATCATCTTCCGTCTCTTCGTCGTCGTAGTCCTCAGCTTGGCTGTCATCCTCCTCGTACTCTTCATCTTCGTCGTAGTCGCTGGCTTCGTCCTCTTCGCTTCCCTCGAGAACACTAGGTTCAGCAGGAGTGCGACCTTGTTGCTGCATCCCTCGAATCACATTTTCCAATGTAGCATTCTTCTTGCGCAGTTGCTCGAGTTCTTTGTTGCTGCTTGTCCGTTCTTCGGCCATTTCGAGGATATTGCGATTTGTGAGATCATGCTTTCGAGTCAATGTGAGGTTTTCCTTTTCAAGCCGCTTGGTCTTCTTCGACATCTCCTCCATCTCTTTGCGGAAAGTGAGGAACAGGTCGTTTGAGTTGTTAAGCGTGTCTTCCACCTGCTCGGCTTGTAGTTAGTATTGAGCTTACAGATTTGTCAATGAGCATGGCGAACATGGCGACTGAACAGGAAGCACGTGGTATCAAACAGGGGGCCACAGTAAACAGTGGGCGTCGGAGTGTACAGCCGAGCATCTATCCAGGGTAGAACTCACCTGTTTGAACTTTTCCACGTAAATATTGAGCTGGCTCCTCAGTTCGGTTTCTGTTTGGGAGAAGGTGGACACCTGGGTGGTCAAGTTTTGAGATTTCTTGGCTTGACTATCGGCTTCTTTCCTTTGCTGTTCGTATCGCGCCAGGTTGTATTGGACTTCGCATTCTTTTGTTCGCATCAAGGCTTGGAAATGCAGCTCGCGAAGCTCATACTGCTCGCAGAAGGATCTGAACTTTTGGCGGAACCTAGAACTTGTCAGGTCCCCCTCCACAGTGCAGTTCCCTACTCACGACACATACAGCTCGTCCAGCTCCATGTTGAGCTTGTGGCTTTCTGGGTTCTCTTTTTGCTCTATGATAAACTCGATGTTGTGTAAAACTCCCTCAGCACTTTCACCAAGAAGCTGTCGGCTCCTTTTCTCTGTGTCTTCAAGATGTTTGTGTTCGTCCTACGCAAAGGCATCAGCCCTGGCGCGGTGACAGAAAACAGTGTCTGGAGCCATGGCAAACCTTCATCTTCTTGTTTTCACGCGTAAGTTCCCGACACAATTTTTCCAGCTTCTCTTTTATGCTGACAGTTTTGCTTAGCTCTGAGCGCCCTTGGTCCTTTTCTTTCTGCACTTGATCCGCGCGCTTCTTGCTCTTCAGATTTTCTCGATCCAATCGTTTCATGTCTGCTAGAAGCTCGGTGTACTTCTTTTGTACTGCTTCAAGGCGTGACAAGGGGGTTTCCATGCCGGTCAGGAGGTTTGCCAGATCTCGATTTGCTTTCTTAACTTCTCGTTCTATATTACACAAATGCCGGCAGGCATGATGGTTAGCATGAATTTTTCATGAGGAACAATCCGTAGTACTGCGCGTCATGCTGTCCTAGCATGTAACAACCCCAGGCCTCATCAATATCCACACGTACCTATTTCTGCTTCTTGATCCTTCTCCCCGGCGGCGTCAAGCTCTAGCTGATTGATCTTTGCTGCCAGCAGCTTCCCAGTCTCGTTCGGATCCGCAGCCTTTTTCTTTCCCTTCTTGGATGTGGTAGCATGGGTCGCAGCAGTTGTGGCAGGGGAACCCGGCACTTCTGCATGACCGTTGACCATTTCATGAGGAGTGTTGCCGGCTACCGCTGGGGATGACCGAGGTGTTGAAGTTCCCATAAGGGGTTGTGAAGCCGTATTGGCCATGAATTAGGGGAACAGCAGTCAACTAGGACCAAGATTTCCGGCCTTGTTATTGCTGACCCAGAAAGCTACTGCGGCACCGTATGTACATCAGGGATCTCTAAGTCTCAACCCGTATGTCTCGGCGATAGCCGCTTTTCTGTATGGTTACAGCCGTGGCCAGGCTCTTTCAGGAACGTTCGGAAACCTCGACAAGACGAAAGTCAAGCCTGATGAGGTAGCCTTCGAAACTTGACTTGTACTATTCGACACAGACCGTATGTCTGCAATATCTCGGTGGTCGTGCGAGAACGCAAGGACTTGGAGGCGGGCAATTCGGTCGGTCTTGGCTGCTGGCGGGCTGTCGGCTTGATATAACCGAAAGATGGGGACGCAATTCGACAGAATTTCAAATCATAATGCCTAAAGGATAACGAGCTACTTCAAAAAGATGTTTGGAAAAGCATCCCGAGAGACTTATGCCTGGCTAATAAGCGTATCCAATCTTCTGGTGGACTGTGTAGGCAGATCATGCATGGCAATGACTAAGCGGATCAGGGCCGCCATCGGTAGATCCTCGGCTCTTGGCGACCTTGGCGATTTTCATACTTTTACTTATGAACGCGCATCTTCGAGATTTGGACTCGATCAATTCCCCTTGCAAAGGAATCCTTACACGAGCGAGCTTCTGTTGATGCTTCGTCCTTGCGAAAGGCTCGCAGCAGGCCGTCCTTTTCTGTCAAGGTTATGTAACCTCAAGAGAAATACCTGGCGTGGGCCGCCCACAGCGCCTCGAAGATATGCTACTGTCACGAGTTTGAGCAACTATCCCCAGCCAGGAGAGCAACTGCACGGCTTCACGCTAAATCGCACCAAGCATGTTCCTGAGTTACAACTGATAGCTTTGCTGCTCCAACATGACAAGACCGGCGCAGAGCATCTCCATGTCGCAAGAGACGACAAGAACAATGTGTTCTCCATCGGATTCAAGACTAACCCACCCGACGACACTGGTGTTCCGCATATACTGGAGCATACGACGCTATGCGGTAGTGAAAAGTGAGCTTAGCCATGTCCCATTGCTGGCTCTGATTTAACAACTTCCTAGATACCCCATTCGCGATCCATTCTTCAAAATGCTTCCACGTTCTCTCTCGAATTTTATGAACGCTTTCACTTCTTCAGACCATACCACGTACCCCTTCGCCACAACTAACAGGAAGGATTTCAAGAATCTCATGTCAGTCTACCTGGATGCCACGCTTCGGCCTTTGTTGAATGAGAACGATTTCTTGCAAGAGGGCTGGCGAATCGGTCCCAAAAACCCATTGGCTCCCGCCACGACGGAAAGCACAGACGACACAGGCAAGAATCTAGTATTCAAAGGAGTCGTCTACAATGAGATGAAGGGTCAGATGTCGGATGCTAGCTACCTGTACTATATCCGATTCCAAGACCTCATTTTCCCTGATATTCACAATTCCGGCGGTGACCCTCTGAAAATGACTGATTTGAGGTACCACGATCTGAAGGCGTTCCACGCCAAGCACTACCACCCGAGCAATGCCAAGTTCTTTACATACGGAGACATGCCTTTAGCGGACCATCTTGCTGAGATAAGTCGCCAATTAGAGCAATATGAAAGAGAAGAAGCCGACAAAGCTATCAAAACCCCAATCAGTCTTGATAATGGTCCACTATACTTCAGCACAAAGGGCCCCCTGGATCCCTTGGTAGATAAAGAAATGCAATTTAAGACCTCAACTTCATGGCTCATGGGTGATACTTCAGATATCCTGGAGACCTTCGCTCTTCGTGTCATTTCGTCTTTATTACTTGACGGCTATGGCTCGCCGCTATACCGCGGTTTGATTGAAGCTGGACTAGGACCTGAGTGGAGCCCTAACACGGGTTTCGATGATGGAGGAAAGGTGGGCATATTCTCGGTGGGTCTTAGTGGTGTCAAAGTGGCCGACATACTGAAAGTGAAGGACGTGACAATCGCGACGCTCCGTGAAACCTGCCAAGCTGGCTTCGACAAAAGCAAAATTGACGGTATTTTACATCAGCTGGAAATCACGCTGAGACATAAAACTGCCAATTTTGGGATGGGAGTCATGCAGCGGCTACAATCTGGTTGGTTCAATGGTGTAGATCCGTTAGATGCACTTGCTTGGAATGACATCGTAACCGCCTTCAAGTCAAAGCTCGTGGGAGGACGATATTTGGAGCGTCTGGTTGAGAAATACATGCTGAACGATTGTACTATGACCTTCACAATGGAGCCTTCTGACATCTTTGGGCACGAGCTCGCTGCTGAGGAAAGCGAACGTCTTGTGAGAAAAATTGCCGAAGTCACTCAAGAAGTAGGTGGAGAGGACAGAGCCAACGATCAGCTCAAGGCACAGGAACACAAGCTGCTCGAGATTCAAGAGAACGCGAGGAACCAAGACCTTAGCTGCCTACCAACTGTTCGTGTCGAGGACGTACCACGCCAAATGCAAAGGAAATCGATCCGGAATTCTATCATCGGAGACACACGGGTTCAATGGAGGGAATCAAGCACTAATGGCTTGACCTACTTTCGTGCTATCAATCTATTTAAGGGTCTTCCTGCAGAGCTGAGAACGCTCATCCCTCTCTATACGGAGTCCATCATGAGGATCGGCACAAAGGAAAAGTCTATGGAAGAGCTGGAAGACTTAATCAAGCTAAAAACGGGCGGCATCAGCTCATCCTACTTTTCATCTACATCCCCTACCGGACTCGACCGCGTCACAGAAGGGCTGTCGCTCTCTGGTCACGCCATGGACTCGAATATTCCCGCCATGTACGAATTACTGCGAACAGTGCTCTTCGAGACCAACTTCGACGGGGCACCAGCAGAAAAACACATCAGAGAATTGCTTCAGAGCAACGCAAGCGGCGCTCTCAATGCTGTAGCGAGCTCGGGGCACTCCTACGCGCGACGCTATGCAGAAGCGAGCCTGACCCCTCAGGCTTTGCTTAGTGAACAGATTGGTGGACTGACTCAAATTCAAAGCACCGCTGCTCTTGCTCAACGCTCGCCTTCCATAGGTTACAGGGACATTATTGAAAAACTCAAGGCTATTCAAAGTTTTGCAGTCTCCAACTCCGCTTCGCTTCGAACCGCAATTACTTGCGGCCAGGAATCGGTCTCGAGCAATGAGTCGGCATTGTCCAAATTCTTGTCGGGTCTGCCAGCTTCAAGTATTATTTCTCAGTCCCATCAGGAATCTCACCAATCAATTATCAACTCAAAAACTTTCTTCCCGTTGCCTTATCAAGTCTACTACTCGGCACTAGCGTTCCGCACTGTTCCGTATGTCCATCCTGCCGGCGCTCCACTCCAGATCCTATCTCAGCTGTTGACCCATAAGTATTTACATCATGAGATACGAGAAAAGGGCGGAGCGTACGGTGGCGGGGCTTACTCAAGAGCTCTGAGTGGATTGTTCGGGATGTATAGCTATCGCGATCCTAACCCCCAGAACACCATGAAGGTCATGCAGCAGGCAGGCCAGTGGGCTTACGACAGTCACTTCTCCGATCAGGACTTACAAGAAGCAAAATTGAGTGTTTTCCAAAGTCTTGACGCACCCGAGTCAGTGAGTGAAGAGGGAATGACTCGATTCTTAAGCGGCATAGACGAGGACATGGAACAGACGAGGAGAGAACAATTACTTGACGTGACTAAAGCCAATGTCCAGGAAGTCGCACAGAACTATATCGTGGAGCGGATGCCAGAAGCTACGCTTGCCGTCCTTGGTGAGAAGGCCGACTGGGTTCGTGAGACCCCAGGCTGGAATATCAAGAGCTTACAGATAAGCAAAGCTCCAGTGGCGGCAGTGGATGGATGTGAGACTGGTTTGTGAATGAGCAATCCCGGCACCTAAGATTGCGCTGTAGCATATTTACCCTGTACCCGATGCCTAAATTTCTTTTCGCATAGCGTGTCGTTTGGATTCGGCTATAGAGACCTCATAGGTGTGGGTCGATCTGTCGAATTTCTCTCGTCTCATCTCTTCTTCCTCATGTCTCCAGACAGCTCGATGAGCAAGAAAAGCGCTACTGAACAGACACACGTCTCCAACATAAATTGTTACTGTTGGTAGATCACAAGCTGAGCGCGATATCAAAACAACTGCCGAAGTCGTTGGCGCGCAGGAACCTATCTCGCTCGGGTTAAGGGGCCTCGAGTCTTCAGAACGACGGTAGCTCCATCTTTCAGACCTGTCTGTGATACAGTGAATCCAGGCAGACTATAGATGAGAGGACATAATCACAACGCTTGATTAGCAGTAATTTGAAAGCTTTTCAAGACATCTGCATGCTCCTTAAGATGATAAATTATGTATTGGGAGAAGTTTGTGCCATGCTTTTCCACTCCGTTACCGTGTCACAGGTGAAGCATCCTACTTAACTCATAATATAATCTCAAGTGGACTGTCTCCTTTCTAATTCCCTGTTCCCCTGAATTAGGGTTGACCCTAGGTGACGCGATTTAAAGCGCGTCCTCGGCCGACTCTCGAGGAAGGCCAGTGTCGCATTCCTCGAGGTCTAAGTCAAGGAAAATCCTGTAAACTAACAGTGATACTTGGTGGTCCACACATCATGCGACCGAGACAGAGATGTCAGGACAGGAAACCAGCGAGCTTTTGCAGCGCCCTTCGTAAGCTACTGGGTCCCTCGAGGTCTTTTAGCTCCTCACTGACTTCACATAGGGACGAAGCTTATTCGTCCATAGAACGTCAGCAATCACATTACAACCCTCTACACAGCTTTCAACTTGCCAAGGGCGATCAAAAGCACTACCAGCAGCAATATGGTGACATGTACTTTCTCCGCCTGGCAATGCTCAAACCCGCCGTTGAAGAGATTGCTGCCGAAGCTTGGGACGGCAATGAGGTACATTCAGCCAAGGTTCGAGAAAGATGATGTTCTGAGTCACTCAGATAGCAAGCGAAGTTGTCCGAAGGGTTGAGCGAGTTCTGGATGTGAGGCAAGGGGAGTTTTGCTGGGTCGCTGGAACGGTCTATAAAGATATGCCATTGAAGCCAAACATTCTGGACGACATATCGAAGGATGTGCGCTTCTCTGACTCGAGTATTGATGTGAAAAGAGCTAATTTGCTTCCCAGCACTGGATATCTGCGCCCCCAGCACGCGAGAAGTACATCTCTCCATCTGGAGAGGATCGGATCATGTTAGAGGACGAGTCGGGGCGGCTTCGATTGACTGGAACTATTTTACAAATGACGATGCTGGTCACAGGCTGCATCATTGCCGTCATGGGTACCGAGAATGCGAGCGGGGACTTCGAGGTCGTCGATATCAAGATCCCAGATTTGCCACGCCAACCGCATAGATGGGAACGAGATGAGGGGTCAGAACTGCTCACCAACGGGGAAGGCAAGAAGAATGTCCAGAATCGAGAATCGAAGAGTGCAGGAGGAAGAATAGCTATCGTTAGTGGCCTTAGCTTTAGTGGTGATGAAGGCGACGGCCTCACGCTGGATCTCCTCATGGAGTATCTGTTAGGTGAAGCATGTGGTCAACCCACTCAAGGGGACGTGGCCCAGATATCACGGCTTGTGATAGCGGGTAACTCGATCCAAGAAGCTACTCCGTTAGCCCCTCGGGACGACCTGTCAGACCGGAAGTCCAGCAAAAAGTATGGTTACGACTCTGCCGCTTACAATCCAGCGCCAACAGTTCACCTGGATGACTTTCTCGCGACACTCCTTCCTTCGATGCCCATTACTCTGATTCCAGGCGAGAGCGATCCTGCGAACGTCTCCCTGCCACAACAGCCAATACATCCTGCTATGTTCCCACATAGCCGAGCGTATGCCAACCTACCCGGTTCAGACGAGCCTGGGTGGTTTGACAGCGTCACTAATCCTTGGGAAGGGGATATTGATGGATGGCGGTTCATGGCCACTGGTGGACAGCCCATCAATGACGTCTTCAAGTACGTCGAGGGTGACGAGCGAATCGAGATGATGGAAAGTTTGTTGAGATGGAGATGCGGAGCGCCGACCGCGCCGGACACCTTGTGTAAGGGCCCCTTATCTACTTTTTCTTGCATTGCTGTCCTCTTAATTGATTCATCAAACAGGGTGTTACCCTTTCCAAGACGAAGACCAATTTGTGATCAAGGAATGCCCACATGTCTACGTCGTCGGCAATCAGCCATGTTTCGATACAACGATTATTGAAGGGCCCTCAGGGCAGACCGTTCGATTGATTGCTGTCCCATGTTTCAAGGATACAGGCGAGCTTGTGCTGCTGGATAGTGACAGCCTTGACGTGGAAGTTGTCAAATTCGACCTATACGACACACATGATTAATGTGCTCAATCACCTTAGAATTTTCCCTTTTGAGAAATGCGCTCATATCTAGTGCACTCATCGACCACATAAATCTACTTTGCTTGGCATCTCCCTATCAGGAGATCCGTCACTTGGTTATGACTACTCTTGGTCGTCTCTATTTCAGACATTGAGCACATTGACTGGATAGCAGTAAGCCCCTTTCGCTTATCCTACAACTTGCGCACCCTGACTGCGTGACAAACGTCCCTTGTTCCTATATTATATATTGCCGATCATCTCAATGGTTCTCATCATTTCTTCCTCCCCAATTCTACTAAAATTTCCATTCACACCAATATCAGAGCACAATTCGAGTCAAGGCCCTGCTGTGGAACGTACTGTACTTCCGATAAGACTAGTCCGTACGAGAGCTCCACTCATCCTGACCGAACCTGCTGAGCCATGGGTCTCAACCACGACCTCAAGATCATGGAGAGGTCCAAATCCCTCTCGGACCTGCTTAGACACTTAACGGAAAACCCCGACGCCGCTGAAACCTACGAACGTCATTACGCCAAGATCCTTCCTCTTGTCCTTGAATCTCAATTCCCCATTCGCGCGAACGAATCTTATGCCAGGACTCAAAGCGTAGCCCTCAGCTACATGGCCTTCCACGACCAGAAACCTTCCCGGGAAATCCTGGTGGACAGAGCAAGTTATTTGCCACAGTCGTTCGGGATCAACTACTACGCGAGACGCACGACTGCACCTGCAATCCCACGATTCTCGAACTCACTCGATGCGCTATGGGCCGTCTCTAGGAAATCGGATTTAATAGAGTCAGCTATACCGATTTCCGCTGTAAGAGATGAGGAACGTGTGTCATGGCGGCAGCACCTATGGGCATCGCACTTTATGAAAAGGGTGAGAGATCAATGCTTTGGTGGGAGCGAGGGGGACATGAGGACGGAGTTGGGCATTTTTGCAATGAAGACACATCTGGGAAAGTTGGTGTTACTGGATTATTGAATAGCTTTTGCGGCAGTAGATAATGGGCTTTCAATGGTACATGCAAAACTTAATAAGAGATCAGCGTTCCTTCGACTTCTAGACCCGTGTGTCAAGGTGCATTGCTCAGGCACCGAAGACCACTGGCGGCGAAACAACAGTCATCTTGCTAGTAGACCGCAATACCTCGAAACGTGCTGCGATCCTGCAGGCTGCCATGACCATGAATGAGGTGTTGCTGCCCACCTCTCAAATCTGGCGTTAAGACCTGATCAGGGGAACGAATATCGATCACACAGGCACTAACGGTACGGACGAAGATCTTGAGAGGCTTAATCGTTGCAGCTGTTCATGCCATCACCAAGGCCCATGCAAATCTGTGAACACCATGCGTCCCCAGCATCTTCGATCAGCCATATCCACCCACTGCTCTAGCCCCAGCTCCTGGCTCCCCTTAGGCATCCACAATCACCCTAAGCCACTCTCTTCCCCTTCTTGTTATTCTTCGGCACATCGTTTATCGTGAGACCTACAACCACCCCAAACACGTCAGTAACTCACGACTCAACCTCACTCTTCCACCCCATCACCCTCCGAGCCCTCCCTCCCCACCCCGTCCCCGTCCCCATCCCCTTGCGTTTTCCCCAGCCCAAACACACCACAGCCCCTCCCATCCACACCTCACCCATACAGAAAGAAAGCGCACATACTCGGAGGCAAACTCTGCTTCAGCTTATCCGCCTTGTCCGAATCCTTGAGGACGAGCGTGTACAGGAAGCGGTGGCATCGGACCTTGAACTTGACCTGCTGCGATTTGCGGTTGCGTTTTATGCGCGCGGCTGATCCCCATCACCAGGCAAGAATCAGCTATGCATCGTTGAAAGGGAGATGGGAGAGGGGAAAGGGGGCTTACACGAGGCATCTTTTCGGCGGCAGATCTCGATGAATTGTTTGATGTCCGAGACTTCTTTGGGCATCTTGGCGGTTGAGGATGGAGAACTGAGTGGGGTAGGGAGAGTTGGATGTGGAGTTGTTGTCACGGTCGCGGATTGAGCATTGGGTTTTCGCTTGGGTTCAACTGTGGATGATCGAAGCGAGCCCTTAGCGCCGGGTAGATCCGCTGTGGCGCTGCAGAGCACGTGATCCATGAATGTGGCGGCCTTGATGTCAGCTTTTGGGAGATGCATGTCTTGCACTACAAAAACCACCTCCTCCTCTTTCATCTTAGCGTCCGACCTATTTTTAAACTTTGCATCGAACGTCTCTCGAAGGTCGACCTTTCAGTATGCCGACACCACTAGACAGAGCCATGCAGTCACGTGTAAGTCCACTCTAAACCTCTGGAATACCAAGCCTAACACGGAGTAGAATGCCTTCCTGGGTACGTTACGCGAGGAATTGAGCGACCAGATTCCATTAGCAATCTGACTGCTATCCACAAGGCTTTGCCGGCATCGTAACAGCAGTAGCAGCATGGACCATCTGGGGCGGCGAGATGTTCCCCGCTCCGAAAGACCCCACCGGAGGTAACCTCCATCTTCCTCATCTTCATCTGCCCATCTCGCAAACACTCACTGACGAGAAATCGTACGCAGATCCATCAAAGTGGGAGGAATCGGAGCTGAGGCGATGGCTTGAAGTGGTTAGGGGTTTCTTTCATTCATGATGGTGTTGGGTGGGGCCGCTTGTGGTTGCATTAGGTCGCTGATGTTTCTGTGCGTGGATAGAGGGGTCTACTTCCGAGTGGGAAAGCTACGAGAGATGAGCTGCTGGAGAGAGTGCAGGCGAATATGAGATCGCCACCTCGGAATTAAGCTGGGGAACTTGCAGTGCATCGAGCGTGCTAGCATGGAGTCTTTCATGGACAAGATCTGAATGCGGTTGGGATGAGCAAAGGGGGCACGTCAATCTTGGGGCCTTTACTGTGCCTGCCTGGGAGTTGCCACTACAGATTCAATCCTTACTTTGAACCATGAGGCAAGCTGGAGATGAAGACCGACAGCAATCGAATTCGAAATTGGAATGTCATTTGCAAGCTCTATTGTACAGAATCCACTTCGTCCTTAGACTACCTTACCGGTGTTAAAACACACAACCGGCGGGTAGGCCGACGGCAATGAGATAACAGTCGCCTGTAACCTGCAAACAAGATAAAGTAGAACATCATGCGACCTTGACGTGGTTGTGCTGGTCAGTCGAGATGCGTGCAACATTGCATCGACGACAAGGCGGCCATAGATACGGTTTCAAGGCGTGATAACATGGCCAATAGCCATTTTCTTGTCGCCCACAGTATTGGAAACAACTTTGTCACTGGTATTTGTGTCGCCCTCCATTGCATCACTATCAACGACAACGAAACCGCCATCCATTACTTCAATGTTGTCTTTCCGGTTTCTGCCATTTGAGCGGCGATTGTTTTTCCTAACAACCAGTGTGGGGCCAATTGGGGTAACAGGTCCATCGAGATGGTTATCACTGGAGGTAGATTCATCACGGACTGCAGGATGACCGTGTGCAGTCTTGTGTTCTTGAGGACCTTCCTTGAGCTCAGCCTGACGCTTCTATTGTCTATCAGCAAACCATCCTTTAGCTCATGTATGCAAGTGCAAAGTACCTTGTAACGTTGGATCTGGACCTTGCGCTGCTGAAGCTGGTGCTCAATGGCTGCTTTCTGCACTTCGAGCGTCGAATGTTGCTCTTCAAGTTCCATCTACAGTTTGTTAGAGTATAGTCTGCATTGGAAGGACACGTGGCTCACATCCATGCTCTCTGTCTTCCCCTTCTCCTCGTCTTCGAAACGCTTGAGCTGATCAAGGTCCGCCTGCATCTTCGAAATCTTGGCCCTCAGGTTCTCCACTTCTGCGGCCTTGCGACGCTTGTTGCTGTCAGGATCTGGGGTTGACTCTTCGGATGGTACATCTTCATCGTCGGAATCTGTATCGTCGTCGACAGCAGTGGACACACGAGACTTGGCACGCTTCTTTCTCTTCTTACCACCATTGGTTACATGGTAGCGAAGGGCATTATTGATCTGCGGCCCAGGCGTCTCAGGAGTGATGGTCAGCTGCTTGAGGATGCGAATTCCATTCTTCTCTGTCATGGCAAAGGGGTTAGAGGCTCTAGCAGCCTGCGAAGCGGTAGTAGTGGTTCCTAGCATCGACACCGTGGTCGAAGAATCTGGGCTGACAATAGCGTGACGCGGCTGTTCTGCGTGTGGGCTACTACCCTCGGCCATCTGCAAAAGACCGGCTGCCATGGCCGAAACCGCATCAGCAGATGCCAGAACGTTGAGATGGGGATCGACGATGCCGGCATCACGAAGAGCGTCTGAGTTCGATGGTCATTAGTCATATCCCAATGAAAAGATTTTCAGGGGACTTACTCTCATGACGATAGAGGTACTTGAAAGATACCAAAGGCACCTTTCCCATCGGCAATTTCTTGGCTTTGTTTCTCCAAGTACGACGTCCAGTGTCGTTAAGCCTAGTGTCCTCCGAGAATCTGCAGAACGCTTAGTCAATCTCGTCCTTCGTCACGGGGAAGAAGGATGTATTATACTCTAGTACGGTCTCATGCGTTGGGTGGATGCCCGCAGTGCCGGGACTATACCCCAGTTGTTCCCAGTCATCGACGTGGTCAGGAAGCGTTGCCTTGCGGACGTGATTATGTCCTTCATAGTATTTGTAAACGTGGATTTCTATCGATCCAACACTCGTTTGGTCTGAATCAACGTATTGAACATTGGAATTCTCTAGCCAGATGTAAGTGACTGGGATGCTAGGGTATGGTAAGTTGATTACCGACCCGTCAGCAACCTCGATGTCTTCATTTCCGTAAGGTAATAAGACCGATGATTTTTGTATATGCCTTTGTAGAATTCGAAGAGGATTTGACGCCCTTCGTTCTTTGGGGTGACTGTAGAAACGTGCATGTTACGGACGATGCCATCGACGACCAGATCAACCTGAAACTGGCTAGTGCTCAGTTCGAGATCGACCAGCACAGTGATACCCTGGCCGGAGTGGACGGCAATCCAGCACTGGCACTCGAGTCTCTCGTTAGATGGACGCAGCTCAGGGCAGTCCACAGCATCGGTGCGAACCGTGACAGCGACAGAGTCATTGGTGGATTGATCGAGATACCGCATAATAACGGAATGTTGCCTTGCGAGTTTCCGACGATGTCAAATAGGATAATCCGTAAATCTGTTCAAGCTCGTTGGAAAGCCTGAAAGAAAGCCGCAAACTGCCGAAACGTCTGCCTACAGATTAGCATTGATGGTCGACGCCAACGTGACAAGACAACAAGTCGTCTGGGAAAATAGCATTGGTGATACAGATGAGGTGTGAGGGGTTACACGAAGGTGCTCGTGATTCTCTCAATACGCGCCGGGGCGCGCAGCACAAAGTATCTTCAGACCTTAGCGGACTCACACTTTCTTAGAACCTGGTGCTAGTTGTGCCACTGGTAAAACGTGAAGCAGTGATAAGGCTGCTGTAAGTGGAACGTGGACAGAAAATGCCTAGAAGACAGTAACGCGTGATTACTTGTTCGGGCAGGAAATGTCAGTGGCTCTGCAAGACCATCAATTGATGGTTTGCAGAGTTGACAATTTGGGATGTCAAGAGAAGAGGTGCAAAGTATGATACAACGAATGTCGGTAAAGCAAGATGTAGGAAGGAGCGACTGATGTTAACCAACCCGGCAACCAGCTAGGCCAATGTGACGAGTCAACATTTCGATGCTTTAGCCTCGGTCATCAATTCTTTCACTTGGGTGTGAATCAACAGATGCCTCCCTTCCCATTGGTGAACACTTTGCCGTGATAAGCAATGGGCTTGAGGGCCAATGTACATTCTTTTTGTCCTGGAAACGACACAACAAACATCTTTCAACACTTCTCGATCGACAGCATTGTGAAAGCCTTTTTCCGTCATCTAACGGGAAGCTTATGCTATTGCAGCTAATTCAATGAGCCGGGTCCAGAATTACGCAGTGTCTCGATACCTACATGCTTAGCTCTACACATCCCCTGTTGTGTTCTTCGGTAGCTGAAAAAACGTTGTAATTGTTCTCACCATTCGGTCTATCAGATGCTCTTCGAGGCTTATCGGATTATGCCACGCCCTTGCTCTGTAATAGAATGCCCAACTGCTTTTCAATGCTAAGGTGCCATGAACAGAGAAAGGGAACTTCATTCTCGTTGTATTCAGACCACAACTCTGAATGTCTGACTTTGAATTATGTAGTCTTTGATCTGCTTCGCCCTGGTACGGGGCCCCATATTATCTTGGTTCGGTATAAGCACGAAGCTTTCAATGAAGCCTCTCGTTGAGGCTGTCTTAGCGTCTCCAAATTTCACGTATCCATTCACAGTGACCAATACTGTCAGATTCTTCCCAGACATTGCATGGCCGCCTGCAGTTCCGTCGGGAATGTAGTTGGGATTCAGGCATTGAGCATCTAGGCCTTGGACATCGAAATGTGCGGATGCCATACCATCTTGGAAGAGCTTTTGCATGGCGGCACCGTCCGTCTTCGCTTCTCCATTGTAGGTGATGGAGGGGGTTTTCTTGCCGTCCGGTAGCGTTTTCGGTTTCTGGTAGAACGATGCAATAGTAGATCGTTGAGATTGTAGCGCATGATAGTAAGAATCCACAAACTTCTCTGCGGCTGTGAATATTGCATAGTCAGCTCAACAGGGCCGAATTTAAGAATGTTTTCGAAACCGTACTCTCTGTTGCGACGGCTACGCTTGTTTCTTCATTCGGTACAGACATGCTTGCAATAGCCTGGAGTGCTTCACACCTACTTGATCCAAGGCTGCAGCTCTTATTTTAAGGGTTTCGCATCACTGGTGATGAAGATAGCAATGCATAAAACCTTGTGATCGAATTGAGATAGCCAGAATATCTTAGTACGCTTGGAGAAGACGTCTGAAGCTCTGGTTCGGCGGGACGTCGGCCCGCACGCTGCTTGCGGTGATAGAGGAGCTCTCCAAGACGCAACGTCGCGCTGCACAGGGTTTCAACATTCTGCTATGAAACCGCCGTTGTTATTCGCTCAATCTTTCCGTACTACAACAAAGCTCCGGCGAGGATGGATCTGCGATAGATGCCAGCTGCGCGCAAATGTTCGACAGCAGCACTCTCACGCGGCCGAGACCCCTAGCAAGCCCTATTATGTTACGACTCCCATTTTCTACGTAAATGCCGGTAGGTCTGCCTTAGTCAATATAAAGCCTGCAAACCAGTATTGAAAGTATGCAGCTCCGCACGTCGGTCACCTGTACACTCTGGTCTTGACAGACATCTTAAAGCGATGGCACGCCCTCCGAGGGAGAAGAGCTATTCTTTGTACGGGCACCGATGAGCATGGCATGAAGGTATATACGGAAACGCTCAGGATAGGTACTCAGCTGAAACTTATGGACGACTCAGATCCAACGAGCGGCGGCGAAAGCAGGACAAGATGTGCGCTCTTTCTGCGATGAAATGTCCAAGTCGTTCGAGGTGAGTGCCAGGGCGGTCACAGCATTGATAGGGAGTTGAGTGAGCTGCAGAAACTGGCAGAAGACAGCGAGATAGACCGAGATCACTTTATACGGACGTCGGAGCCAGATCATCGATTCGCTGTCCAGCACTTCTGGGTTAGTAGGTATTGCCTTAGGATTACCGGTTTGTAGTACTGACGTGCTGCAGCTTATGTTGAAAGAGCGCGGCTACATCTATGCTTCCAGGCACGAGGGTTGGTATTCGGTTAGCGACGAGACTTTCTGCCCTGTCAACGCCGTTCAGCTAGCGCTTGATCCTTCTACGGGCCGAAAGTTCATGGTATAATAGCAAGTGCCAGGCTCTCGCAGAAACACACCACTAAGATCTCTGCAGGCCTCGGTAGAGAGCGGCAATGAGGTCGAGTTCACCTCCGAGAAGAATTATCATTTCCGTATGTCGTCCTTGAAGGATCGGCTCCTAGAGTTCTACGACAGAAATCCAGACTTCGTGAAGCCTGCAACGCGAATGAAAGAGGTCGTCCAGCACGTTGAGGCGGGTCTGCAAGATCTCTCCATATCTCGACCAGTGGAGAGGTTGAGCTGGGGTATCCCGGTTCCAGATGACAGTTCCCAAACAATCTATGTCTGGCTCGACGCCTTGATCAATTACCTCACGAAGGCCAATTACCCATTTCAAATACCCGGCGAAGAAAGCGCTGGGGGATGGCCGGCAGATTGCCATGTTATCGGTAAAGACATAGTTAGGTGCGTTGCAACAGACATGTCCTGATTCTACGTTCCGTCTCACGGCCTGTAGATTTCACTGCGTCTACTGGCCAGCTTTTCTTATGGCTCTCGACATCCCTCTCCCGCGCCAAGTACTGACCCATGCGCACTGGACGCTCGGCCGCGCCAAGATGTCAAAGTCTAGAGGCAACGTGGTAAACCCCTTTTTTGCACTCGAGCGCTTCGGCGTGGACACCATGCGCTACTATCTTGCGCACGATGGAGGCCTCAAGGACGATGCGAATTATGACAATTCATTTATTATCGAGCGCTACAAAAAAGGTCTACAGGGCGGATTGGGAAACCTAGTGAGCCGCGTCGTGCGTGGGAGGAAAGGCTGGAGTGTCCGCCGCGCTGTTGAGCGCGGAACGATTAAGGAAGATGATCCCTCGGCTGTGGAGCGCCGCAAACGATTCGACGAGCTACCAGACAAGGTTGCACGGTCGATGGAGGAGCTCGATCCGGGCGCTGCTTTGCATCTTATCATGAATGGTGTTTACTCGGTTCGTTCAATTGATCCTGCAACTCCCGAGACCTAGAAGGCCCTTTGCCCAAAACAACTAACGTGTTTGCCAGATGAATAATTACATCCAAAACGCCGCTCCATGGTACATTACAGATCAGAAACAGCTCGACGAGATCATTTTCATGTGCGCCGAGTCCATCCGAATTAGCGGCTTACTACTTCAGCCGTATATGCCATCGAAAATGAAGGAGCTGCTCGATCAGCTCGGCGTAGATCCCAAACAGCGAAAGTTCGACAACACGAGGTTCGGATCAGATACCACGTACGGAACGCCAATGGTCCCCGTTGGTAAAGGGGGCCTGGAGGGCGTGCTGTTTCCGCCGCTTATGAGCGCCTTCTGAGAAAGCGTCGTGCCAGATCTGTACAAATATAATATACCTGTAGGGGAATTGGTTCCTGTTCCACGTGCTGGCAAGGTAATGAGACCAGAGTCTGGCAAGGATGATCGTTGACACAGTCGAAAGACCTCTAATAAAGCAACAAGACAAGCATTCATATAGGGGTTGCCAGACGAACTAGCACCAGCGCAAGGAGATACTTTCCCTTATCGGGTTGATTTCCGAGATAGCCCTGTACCGAGTTGAGAGCTTCACAGGCGTCGTCTGTTTTAGTCAAAGCATTACGATTGATGACTGATCGGTAAGACATTGCATCTTACACTGAGCCATCGGGGCACCATAGAAGGGACTTTCACTGATTCGCACAAATTGCAACGGGTGAAGCTGTGAATGTCCTTCCCCATAAGAGAACGAATCGTGTATCGAACCATACAGGAAGGTTCCAGGAACTAGGGCTACTACTCGCAAAAAGTGGCAGGTGTAGAATGGGAGAGACGCTGCGGACGCAACATCCAGAGGAGTGTCATAAGCTCGCCAGCGGCTATGAAATTACGGTACAATCCAGGTTAAAGGGTCCTCAAGAGAGGCGTTGCCGGGAAATCCGTCCCGAAAGCCGAGACACGTCCACTTCAGGCCTAGACCTCTTTTAGTGTAGCCCTCTGAAACTGCTAGATGGTTTTCGCAGTTCGCACTGTTCCCATGAACAAATTTAGTAGCATGGTGCACTACATCCGTTTTCTCAAAGCACCGCAATTGTATCCCGTCAGCAGTACTCGTCAAGTGGTTAAAGCCCTGATTTCTATAACCACGGACTTGGGAGATGACTTTCTCCCTAATGATGTGCTTCTGAGCGCAAACCTGATTCATTGTAATGGAGATGCTGACACAATCAACGAGTGTCAGCCTGCACTCTGGAAGGCTGGTATGCGTGTGCTACGGATCGAGGTGGAAGTGGACGCGACACGTTCCAAAGATATGCGGCCTTTGAGTCTGCTAGTTGAGACTGCGAATCGCGGTCCCGCAACGCTTTTTGAAGGCCTTCCTTTAGTAGTGCTCTGCGAAACTGTCAGTTGCAGGAGCGATGTTGGTGGCTCTACTATCAGGAAAGAAATCTCAACCCGAATCGAACGACGTTTCATGCTACAGCCGAGTAACATGCTGTCCATATTTGAAGATATTGGCGAAAGTATTGCCCGCCACATCTGGTAGGTAAGTCTGCGTTCTTGTATCTTATGCTCACTTGACTAGGGATGCCGGCATCGCATTTGTGGCATTCCTAGCGAAATGCGCCGAACATCCAAGTGTTGAACCGTCTACCTTTATAAGAACTCTGCTCTTGGCCGCCCAGGAGACTAGAATTATCGAGCTTGGTGCTGGCTGTGGCATCGGAGGAATCTCTCTTGCGCAGCTGTTTCCTCGATGCGATGTGGTCCTCTCGGACTTGCCTGAAGCTATGGAGATTCTAGACATAAACATCCGGCGAGCGACTCCTACATCGAGTACGAAGCTGAATCGACTCGTCCTTGACTGGCATTTGGATTTGCCAGCGGCATTGGAAACAGCCATTTTCGATCTCGTACTGGTATCCGACTGTACTTATAATTCTGACAGGTTTGTCGCAAATCTCGGTTCTCTCTATGATACGGTCCCTCCCGCCTTCACGGGAATTTAGCTCTGTGCCACTGACTGTCTTCCACAGCCTTCCAGATCTGGTGAAAACACTTTCAGCACTCGCAGAGGTGTCGCCCTTGGTCCGAGTCCTCATCTCATTAAAAAGACGCCATCCGAGTGAAGCAATTCTCTTTGATTTGCTGGATTCCGCTGGCTTCATGAAAGAATATCATACATCCATGGAACTGCCAGACAGAGGTAGAAAAGCCTGTGGACAGAGCCTCGAAAGAGTTGAGATATATGTATACAAGCAACGGACAAGAATATCTACCAACTGATTACAATATGTCTACTATTCGAAGAGGGGTAATATTGATGCTATTGGTCAAACTTCCACCGATGCCGTCACGTCCCGTAAGACCAGGACTGGAAGAAAGCCTCAACACGTAAGTTAGGCGGTGCCTTGCCCTACCTTAGGTCAACATTTGATCAAGTACCAGCGTGGATGCCAATTCCCAATCTCGACATATGCTCTCTTCCATGAAATGGTAATGTAACAAAGAATCGGCTTCATGGATCACTATAATAACAGAGCCCAGGTTCGGCGACACATGATAGTAGTCTGGGAAGAATTGGGAATGTGCCAATCATGACAAAGTCCGCCAGCTCCACTGCTGTAAAGTGGGTATGGTATTGAGCGTCGTAGAATACACGGCTGAGGTCAACATGTCAAAATAGTACTACATTAGGGCAATAATTCTTAAACGGGGCAGACATCAGTGAGTAAAGTACGAAGTATGTTCTTTGTTCATGCCCTACTTAAGCTGCACAACAGGGTTCAAGCAGCCGCGGCAAGCGCTACGGTGGGGTTATCGCTCCGCCACCGTGGGGCAGGATTTGTGGTGAACCGGAGTTTTAGGGCAAACCTTGAATTCCCGCACTTTCTTAAAGTAATTGTGGTTAACCTTCAAAAACCACTTCATACACCGCAATTCAAGTAGGCAGCTTCCTGTTCACACGCCTTATCACCGCAGAAAGTTTCAGGACCTCCGTAGGTCTGACGAAAAGGCACGTAAGAAGGGTAAGCAGGACTGTTTTGCTTGCGTCATGGTTCACTTACTCACAGATATAGCTGCCTTCTAGAGTCCCTACCAACCCTTTGTCCGTCGCAAAACTGTCTCCTCCACCACGGCCTCACGGGTCCTAGTTCAGTTCTCCCTTCAAGATCCCGCTACACGCCCCCAGCGCGATATTCTCAACGACCTACCGCCCCCTGCTGACCGCCACTTCTGAGCCTGAGACTCTTCACTTGGAGCGTCTACTCAACAGCTCCCAGACGTCTTCTAACACCCAGCTGCCGCATAGGACGGACCTAGAGGTTCTTCCTCTTCCCGAGGAAGAGTCGTCCGGACTTCGTCAGCCTAGTGCAGGGGCTGACGCCTACGCCTACAAACCTCCCTAACAGGACCCTTGCCCACCAACAACAATCACAGAACCCCTTTGCATTTTTGCAAGGGCATGGCACTATCTGCAACGATAACCAAATCCGAATATGAATTCAGTCTTCTCAATAGAGAATCTTTGAAGGTTACTAGTAACCACCATCATGGCGGCAAGATCAGTGAAGAATTGGTAAAGGGTGCTTTGCAAGAGCGGGCCAAAATCGTCGATACCGACGTTTGCGAGCCCGGGGAGGAGGATGCCTTCTTCGTGGCTGACATGGGTGAGGTATACCGGCAGCATCTTCGTTGGAAGATGAACTTGAAGAGGGTCAAGCCCCACTATGGTAAGTTTGCGTCTCAGATATACTGAAGCTGTATTATACTGACACAGGATCAGCCGTCAAGTGCAATCCGGACCCCGAAGTGCTTCGCCTGCTTGCGGCCCTTGGTACTGGCTTTGATTGTGCATCGAAGCAAGAGATCGAACAGATTCTCAATGTTGGAGTCGACCCATCACGCATAATCTATGCTCAGCCAGTACGTTATTCTTTCCAAGCATCTTTAATCTCCTTGTGATCCTTTCAAAAGCGTTAAGATATGCTTGGCGAGCATCCGCTCGAAAGATATGCCCTATATCTCTAGAGTGACCTCAAGAGAGAATGCTAATCCTGGAATCATACAGTGCAAAACAAAATCGTACCTGCGCTATGCTGCTCAGCATGGCGTGAAGCAGATGACATTCGACAATGCCGACGAGTTGTACAAGATCCATGCACACTATCCCAAGGCAGAACTCTTCTTGCGGATCTTGACTGATGATTCTTCAAGCTTGTGCCGTCTAAGTCTCAAGTTCGGGGCATCCCTTGACTGCACTAGAGAACTTATGGAGCTCGCTAAAGACCTGGACCTGAGCGTCACTGGCGTAAGCTTCCACGTCGGATCTGGAGCTTCCGATCCGCTGTCCTTTCGGAAGGCTGTCAAAGACTCGCGCTACGTCTTTGATCAGGCGTCCGAGGTCGGATATGAACTCAAGGTCCTCGATGTTGGAGGAGGCTTCTCAGGCGATACATTCGACGAGATGGCACAGGTCCTGAGCAATGCCTTGGATGAGAATTTCCCCTCTAGTATACGTATCATTGGCGAACCAGGGCGCTATTATGTGTCTTCGGCCTTCACGCTCGCTTGTAGCGTCATTGCCCGCCGAGAGATTGAGGATCCAGCTACTCGGGCGATTTCCTACATGCTTTATCTCAACGATGGCGTCTACGGCAATTTTTCCAGCATCATATTCGATCATCAGCATCCCCTGGCCCGTGTCCTTCAGAAGCGTGGTGGAGAAAACAATGTTGAGTCCACCGATTACTCTCTCTGGGGTCCATCCTGCGATGGCATCGACCGCATTACGGAGGCCTGCACACTCTGTGGTGTACTTGATGTCGGCGATTGGCTCTACTTTGAGGACATGGGAGCGTACACTAGATGCTCCGCTACGAAGTTTAATGGGTTTACCAATGATCACGAGGTTCTGTATATCTCGAGCGAACCGGGAGCGTCCGCGCTCTTAGGATACTAAACCCAGCCCGCAACTCTGTGGACCATTACAGTAGGGTTTTGAGGGGGATTTTCTAGCAGTAGCGTGAGGACGACGGTATGTGGAGGGCAGAGGTTCTTTGTAGCAGTGATGGGCGGCCTGCTATTGCTTCCTTGCATGGTAGATACGGTGTGGCTGTTTCAAAAGTGTTTGAAGCTTGCGGTAGACGGCGACTAGCTCGGTGGTTTGATTTTTTTTGCTATGGCTAGACCGATGTGCTTCTCTTCTCTCATTAATCCAAGCACAGATCTCTCAAGAATGCCTGCAGATCGGTATTTTACCACCGACCATGTAAGTGAAAACTACCAAATTGTTTACGTGCGCAGATACCATAGGGTATCTGACAAACAAGTCGTAGACAGGATAAATGTCCGATTTTCCACATCACCAGTAGAGAGTCTATCAACAAAGCCCTCACATGCATATGCCTAATCCATGCGTAGCCGAGTATGATACAAATCGCTATACACAATCCACACTTAAATACTGCCCATCCTCTAGTAATCCTGCGTGCCTCCCCTTCCATGTCTCTGCTTCTTCTCACCCATCCAACCTGCATTCGCCTCCACAACCCCCCAATCAATACACTCCCACCATGCCTCCAGAAACTCCCTCTTGCCCGCAACCCCCCAATCCCTCAACCATGTATGCTCCCACGTGCTCACACACATCAACACATCCAGATCCACGCCCCCCGGCGCCGTCTTCACCCCATCGCTATACTGGCCCACGGCCCCGGCCATCCCAATCAGTGCCATCCCATGTTGCGGGGAGTTTGCGAGCACGGAAGTGTTGGCGGTGGCCATGTCGATGGGCTGTTTGCGGTAGTGGGCGCCAGGGAAGGGGGAGCCGGCGAGGTAGGTGTTGAGGATGCTGAGGCGGCCGTGGCGGCGCTCGTGGTTGCGTTTGATGAGCCAGGTGAAGCCGGGGCCGAAGAGGCAGGAGGCGGTTGCGATGAAGGTTTCGCGGAGGGAGGGGACGGAGGAGAAGGAAGTGGTGATGGATTTTCGGAAGGGTTCGGAGCAAATTTCTTCGGGGTTCTGGGGGGTCGGTGTCTGCGGTGGGGGGACTGTTAGTATGATGTGTACGTGTGAGGGCGCGCTGTGACTGAATGCGTCATCCGGGTATAGTGAAGGAGAAGGTCGTGGGACGTACTAGGGTGCTGAACATGAAGTGGTTGTTGTATGCCATGGAGGCATGGTTGAAGAGCGTAGCTTTGTCGGCATCTCGCGCAGATTGGATAATCAGGTCTTTTGTTTTGCGACCTTCATTCGGCCCTCCTAAGAGCCTTTAGTATCTGATGAAGGAATCGTCAAGGGCGTGGGCGACGGTACCGACAGTCAATTCATTGAGCCTTTGTACGGTGTAGCCTTGATACTGGGTCCATGCGATATCGTAGCCATCAGGTGACATCATGCCGCCTACGCCATCGTTCACGAACTTCTGGCCATGCGTGAGAGCAGGGACATTGTGTCGACCGCGGCGCTGCGTCTTTGGGGCGAAAAGACATTGTTTCTGTAGAGATACAATTAGTTATTGAATACACGTAAGAAGATCCGATCACATACAGAGAGTGGCTTACGGCCTAGCAGAGCGGACTGCTGCCGTATCAGAGGTGAAGAGATCATAGACAATCACTCTGAAACCTGGAACATCAACATGCATCTCCTCAGGGATCTCACGAATGTCGACAATTGGCTTAGTAAGCTAGCCCGATCGCGCATCCGGAGTTTTAGCGCGGCGAGTGACGGCGAATCAATAGCTTTGTCTCATCGATTGGACTTCATTCTCTCACATCAACCGCCGACTCCCATGTCTGTTTCACCCATGCTCCATATATGGACTTGAACTCCAGACAACCTCTCGATACTCCGAGTCATACTTGTCTGTCGTGAACGAGTCTCCGTAGCCAATCCGGTTACCCAATGAGTATACCGCGGGCGCGCGGTACGCTCTCTCAATCCTTGCGACACAGTGAAGCAGTACAGAAACTTTATGGGATGCCCGATATTGGTTTTGCCTACAGGGCGGCCAACATAACGGCCTCTTCCCCATCTCTCATTGTTTCTCCGTCATAGGTCTGCATATCCGGGCGTCTCTGTCTTGCGTGCACAAAGCTGGGCTTTGGCATTGTTTCTTCTTTGTCCCATTCTTTTGAAGGCGGTCCTTTGATCACTTTGCTCGGTCTATCTCTACTCCTTCTACTACTCTCTCATTTCGCCACATCGTACCATTCTATAACCACAGGTCTCTGGGAGATCGACATCACCTAATCTTCTACAGCAAATATGACGCGAAAGACATTCCTGAACCTCTTGGCCGCGTGCCTCGTATCCTCTACCATACCTTCATCTATCGCGCACGCGACAGTGCTCAATGCAGCGCATCACTTCGATCTTTTCGGCAGAGATACGACAGAGTGTGCAACAACGGGCTACTCGCCGTGCAACATCGCCGGCATACCTGCCAACTTCTGCTGTCCCACCAACCAGCAATGCATAGCCTTCAACAGTAACAAGTCGGCCGTATGCTGCCCGACAGGACAAGACTGCAAAACCATTACGCCTCTCAGTTGCGATATCACAAAACAAAACGCTACCCTCTCGCCTGCAAGCCAGCTTCACAGCACCGATCTGACCGGCACGTTGGCTACATGCGGGTCGCAGTGCTGTCCGAAGGGCTACACTTGCCAGAACAACAACTGTGTCATGGCGGCAACCGAATCTTCTACCACCAAAGCAGCAAGCCCTACGTCAACCTCGAAACCTACTTCTACTGGGACAGCAAAGCCTACATCCTCGCCTCAAAATACGACGGCAACCGCAGCGCACTGCAGCACTTTCACCCCTATTGGCATCCTTGTAGGCTTCTTTTCCGGCCTACTCGTAGGCGTTCTCCTCACAGTCGCCTTCATCTGCCTCTGCGGCCGCAGGAGAATCAAATCCGCCAAGAAGTCCGGCTCATCCGTCTTCTCCTCCCCAGCAGCGACTGTCTCCGATCCCATCTACCAGGATAACTCCCTCCGCACCGACTTCCTCCGCCGCCAACCTCAGAACGTTGACGCCGAGAATACCGCCCCTCGACGAACCTCTCGCGTACGAAGCCTCTTCTCGCGCTCACCTACCTTGAGCCGACACAACACTCATGGTTTCCCGATGCAAAATAGCCAGGATGGCATTGGGCGAAGCTTGCAAACCCCAATGCGGACACCAGAGATGCGAAAAGAACCCAGTATGGAGAGTATCAAGATCTACAGCCCCCCCAATATTGCACCAAATGCCGCAGGGCAGCGACAAACAACCTTCACAGAAATGATGAAATCAGCTGGATTTCGACCAGGCGAGCCGTATGTTGGAAATCCAGGAAGGGTGAGAGCTCGTAGCCCTACGTCGGTGTATAGCCGTAGGTTCCATTCTAACACCTGATAGGTTGATCCGAGGTCGAGAGGGTTGAATGGTTGACCCGTTATGACCCAGATACTTGCGCTGCTTTGAGGGATTAACAGTGGATAAAGTATGCAGTTAAGCCAAGGCGCTGGAAGGAAGGACACCAAAATTGTCTGACTGCATGATTGGCATTCTTTAGCATAGTACGTTTGCCCAGAAGTACTCTTTTGTATGCCGAATTTCCTGTCCACCTGAGTGTGAATTCATTGCATGATCAGGCTCCGGTGACAATCCTCCCTTTCCATGTTTTCTTCTTTCGGCAACAGTCTCCCATACCCCAGCGGCAGCTAAATTCATCTCGAACACCCAACAAGCCAACGCAATCACGTATGGACGGTATTGCGCGTGGACACGCATTCAGCAATGTACATCAATCGACTACCTATGAAGCGCCATTAAATCTAACATGTCTCTCCTGCACGATGGCTTCTTTTCGAGTCCTCGCATATCCATTCATCACCGATCATCGCCTGCCTTGGTCGTAAGACCGCCAACACGTCAATGCGTGATTGCATCGGCCCGTTGGGTATCTGGAACGATTTTGGCTACCGCTGGGGTATGGGAGACTGCTGCTGTTCTTTCAATCTACTTGATCCTCTTCAACCTTGCCTCCTGCTGCCTATCTCCATGGCTTGAGATTCTCTTAGCTCTTCTGGCAAGGGATTCCCCTCACGCTGTGGTGAATCTCACACAAGCCCCATGTCGTCTCCTCGGCATTGCCGTCATCATCCCCTCTCCAGCTTTGCACTCAGTGCAGCAGCTGTCCGCGTCCATGCTCAGCTTCACAAGGCGGCCTAATACATCTTCGTCTACACCTCCCAGTGAATTGCTTGCTGCAACAGGGATGTTTGCGTTTCGGGTTCAAGAACCATGGATTACGGTATCGATTTTTCGGGAGTGCTGGTCCCCCCGCATATCTGAATTTATAGAGTACGTATGAGGAGCCATCTCTGGTCGCATAGATGTTTACCACTATAGAGAGCCCCCTCCTCGATCTCGTCGCCGCATCATCCAACCGGAATCTACCATGATGTTGTTTATCATCCTTCCATTCCACGCTAAATGTGCGTATCATTTCCCATCCTGGGGTATTTGCTGGAACTCTGGTGAAGAGGGGAGGTCTGAAATATCCATGCTCTTCTCCTTTCTGTGCCCAGCGCCGAACGGAGAATATCTCTTCACCGCCGTGGTATATCGCTCGGTTCGAATCTCCGTTTCCTACCTTTTAGATACCGCCCCATATACTCCTGGTTCTCCCTCCTCACCAATCCTTGGGCACCTGGAAATCCGTAAACCCATGAATCAGCGCCCTCCTCCTCCTAGCCTCCCACTTCGCATCCTCTTTCACCCCTTCCCTACTACTCGCCCCCCCACCGAGCCCCTCCCCACTGCTTGCCCTCTCCCCACTACTCGCCGCTGTCGCCGCCGTCCCGCTCCCACTTCGCGTGTTGTTGCCCACGCTGCTCTCCAGCCCCTCCCTCCCCCTATCCATCGTATCCGCCGTCGTGGCCCCATCGCTCCCGATATCCACTCCGCCGCCATTCGTCGCAACCCACTCCTCTGCTCTCTGCCGGCCGATCGAGTTACTATCCCGGACCTTCAGCTGCGGGATCTTCTCCGTGGATTCGGCGCGCGAGCGGCCGTCGCCGAACTGGCCCCAGATGATCGGCTTGTGCGCGCCCGCGCGCGCCTTCACGACAGGTGGACCCCACGTGCTTGGGACGACCCAGCAGTGCGAGCGCGTATGGTCGGCTTCCTCTTCTGGCGGGGAGCCGCACTCGGCCCAGGGCACGACGCCTTTCATCTGCGGGCTGAGGTGGTACTGCGCGCCCTCCTTGTAGCGCAGGTTCGGGCTGTCGACGCTGATGGTCGCGAGGACCTGCAGGATGGCGTAGATGAGGATCCAGCGGCCGCGGCGGGCCTCGAGCGGGTCGAGGGAGTCGAGCATGTCGCTCTGCTCGAAGCGGATGAAGTTCGTGACGAGGTCGGCGTGCATGTACTGGTCGCGCAGGATGTAGACGTTGCTGGCCTCGGCGTAGGAGAGGGCTTTGCGGCGGGACTGCGCGAGGAGGTCGGCGGGGGAGGTGGGTTTCTTGAGGGTGAAGGCGGACTTGTATTTGGATTGGACGGGGACGGAGAGCGGGACTTGGGGGTAGGGGTGCGGGAGGTGCGGGAACTTGTGGCGGGCGTCAAAGCCGAGGAGGATGTCGGTGAAGGGGAGGTCGTGCGTGTCAGCGCGGAAGGGTTGGCCGGATTCGGACAGGATGGCCCATTTCTGGCCCGGGCGGTATTCGGAGCCGTCGAAGATGACGTCGCGGTCGACGAGGTAGTCGTAGAGGCCGTGGAAGTCGTTGGAGAGGCGCACGACCATGTCGTGGGTGAGCCAGGTGTGTTCGTTTGTGGGGGGCCAGTGCAGGAAGGCGTTTTCGTAGTATTTGCAGAGCCATTTGCGCAGGCGGTCGAAGCACCCTCGTGCGGCGGACGAGGGGGCGCTGGTTATGGGCCACATTTCGTTGAAGTCGAAGGAAAGGAGCCAGGCTTGGGCACGGTGGATGCGCTCTTCGATTTCCATGCTGGCGTTCTGGAGGAACATCTTGGTGTGGGGTGTGATGTAGCGCCATTCTGGGATGGTCTGAAGACCCATGTTGAGCATTCCCGTGCAATGCACGAATGCTTCGATATAGCCTTCTCTCCATTGCACGCCGGAGTTTTCGCTGAATGCGAGCAATGACGCTGCATAGGATGGGTTGTTCCTTACATCGTCGAACTTATGCCGGACAATGTAGTCGGTCAACCAAGCTACCTTACTAATATGTCGATCAAGGTAGTCAGGATACATTGTAACGCGTTCAAAAAGCTTGAACATCGCCTCGTGCAGAGTCGTCCCTACGAGCGCGCTGGCATCATACATGACTGCGAAATAGTTCCTTGTTGTTATGTGCCAGATTGTAGAGTGGATACCAGTCTCTGCGCCAGGCCAAGGAACGTACATTTCGTGCCGAATGCCTCGAGGCGCTCTTCCGGTCAACCTTTTGGAGACATCCAATGAGCGGAGAGCATCACGGTCGCTCATGGGAGAATGCATTCCCAATGGAACACCATTGCGGTAGCCCTCATACGAGTCATTTGAATCCTCAGGCGACGGGCCTCCTATGGTTTCATCATGTGGGTAAAAGCAAGGCCAGCCTTCCGGTTCCACAGGATTGAACAGCTTATCGATGAAAATCTGCGAGCCGGACTCTTGAATCACCCTTGAATCGATGCGAAACGAAGGCGGAGGTTTTGTCTTGGAGCCACGCATGTACATGTAGACGAAGGTGTCGCCGCATTCGTCCCATAATTCGGGATTCTGAAGTAATGTCAACATATATGCCCCTAACAAATCAGTTCGAAGCTCTGTCTTACATTTGACAGTGACTTCCAGCCAAGCTGCGGCAGCTTTCCGCCGCCTTCAAATCTTCGAACCTTATGTATCACGGACTCCTGCTGTTGTTTGGATCTTGAGGAGTATGTGGTGGGCGTCCGGAGAGAGTGACATGACGAGGGTATCTCGGAAGGCGATACACTCGGTGTAAGCGAAGGCACAGCATCAATCGAGGGTGTGAATGTAGTGCTGTTTGTGGCACTGCGTGTATCCGACTCTGATCTAGAAGTCGATGTGCCTGGCCTCCTCCTCTGACTTGAACCATCGCTGTCACCGCCTCGCAGTAGCTTGCCAAGTTTTCCTCGCAGGCTCGAGCTCATGCCATCTAAATGCGTTCGGAAATCACTCTTCTCGATAGCTGATTGAATGATGATGGGCCGTGGCTTGCGCAATGGTTGAGGATAGCCATACGCGCACGCGCTTCCGTTGGAAGAGATGGACTGCCGTCGGCGACTGGGGCGTGGAGGAGAAATGTAGGAAGTAGTAGCGGAGAAATTGGGACGTTCTGGCGCAGCAGGATAGCCGTAAGGAAAGTGGTCTTCATTTCCGCAATCGTAATGTCCCTGCTGTTGCGCTCTCCTTTCGGCTTGCTCATTGATTCTAGCTCGCACTACTGCGCTCCTACCAGACATGCTGATGGATGCTTTCTTTCTCAACTGCGGGTTGCTGGTCGAGGATGATTTTGATCTCGCTATCTGGTATCATGACAATGTGACAGGAAGTACTTTATCCTTGTCAAAGCACACTTCTACGCTGAAGGAAAGGTAACGAGAAAGAATTGAAGTGAAGTTGATCTCAGGCTTGGTATGAATGCAGATGGTGGTGTGGAATTATGAGCTAGGCCAAGACCTGAGGTAATATTAACGAACAGGGCGGGCAATGAATGGCTTGGGCCAGGTCCCCAAGTTGCCGAAGATGGCCTTTAGACCCGATGTCCGTCTGTTGTTCAGTCAGAAAATTGCATGCCTCGAAGCTGAGCAAGAAGCCAGCATGCGGAAGCTACTTTACTCACACCGTAACACGACTTGTCACTTTACTTTGCTCGGCTCAGTTTACGCAGGGCAAGTGTGCAGGCCGATGTCCAGTGTATGGGGATGCTGGAACTGGGCTCACGATGAAAGAAGTCCTTCTGGTCCACGTTCCGGGTCGATGACGAGAGAGAGCACTGGGGGTGTCTTTGCGGAGTGATTTCACGAGCGCGGGTCTGGAACAAGAATATGGCGGAAGGAATACCCTGGCATGTTTGAAGAGATTAGGATGTCCATCCGATATGCGCCCGACTCCCTGACTCGATGATGCAGATGCAGCCACTGCCGTGCTTGGATCCGGACTTCCGGAGCGATCCGAGCGTGAAGTAGCAGGGTCTCAGTCTGGGGTAAAGGTGCGAGTGTGCACCATGAGTGGACAGAAGCGCCGAGCGTGATGGCCTAAGCCAGAGCAGAAACTAGACTAAAAGCCACTCCACCATTGAACCAGCGCCATTAGGAATTGAACCTAATCAGACTAATAGACCAGAACTGACCACAAGAGCATCTCGACACCCTTACCTTGTTGCGCCAATACGAGCCGCGTTGCAGGTGTCACAACGTTAGCTATGCTCAGATGCTGTCTTGCGCGACTCGAGCGGCAAAGCGATTGCCACGCTTCAGTCATCGACAGCGGTCATCGATCATCGATCATCGATCAGGGATGATGGATGGCTCAATCCGATGCAACGAAGTCACGCAATCACGGGTAAATCGCTGCTCTTGAACCACGTCGCCACGGAAGAAGCGCTCCAACAGCAGTCGAGCTGTCCCTTCCTCGACGACACCAAGCCTATCGTTCTCCTGTCGACGACGCTGTTGTGGTCGGAGCGTCCAAACATCGCCAGAAGTCTGTCGGTGACCAATCACGAGGGCAAACTTTATACGAAAACCCTCGTACCCAACTGGAAAAGCGAGACTTCCTCATCGAGCTTGCACGCATGCCCGGAGCAATCCCGGCGCACATTCAGGGGTTCGTCGCACTAAAAAACAATCCAGTGTTTCATGTTCTTACAGTCGTCCGTGGAGGATATGTTTAAGATGCATCAGTTATAGTACACGCTTGTTTATAATGCATCACCCCCGAAAGCCTAGGTTTTGGCACATCGCGCAGGTCCAGTTTATTCATCTTTCTAGCATTGTTGACTCCCACCCTCGCAAGTTCTTGTCGTCGTTGGCCTTTTTGCTATTGGCTATATTTGTCGAACGGCATTGTGCCATCGAATTGGGACTATTTCTTGACACTACATCAATATCTAACCACGTTGACAATGTATTTGTACATGTAGATGTGGGCTGCAGTAGGATTGCGATAGAAAACCATGTCGCCTGGTAAGCTCACAGCAGCAGCGACATTGAGAAGATGGATAAACTGGACTTGCGCGATGTGCCAAAACCTGGGTTTTCGGGGGTGATGCATTATAAACAAGCGTGTACTATAACTGATGCATCTTAAACATATCCTCTCGTCCGTGACTCTTCTCTGACGCCAGCCTTGGGAGGTATTAACGCCGTCCCGATGGAAGTCACATTGCAAAAGCACAAGCCCTCTCGAGATCGCTTCACGTCACTACCACCAGAAATCCTACAGCTAATCGCAGATGACCTTCCCTTTGCAATCGCAGACTCTCAATCGTATTCGGCAGCAAATACTGTACCCAACTCCACGCATCCCATAACAATGCCTCACAACGCTCCAGATTCCTCCTGGCCCTCGCACGCGATATCCCCTCATGGTTCTTCTGCCACTGGTGCTCGCATCTTCACCCACGTGACAGGGTTGGTCCCCCTGGTCCGGCGCATCAGCCCAGAAAGCCTCTGTTCTGCCTCAAGAACAATTTTCAACCGAATCTCTGGCCCTATCTCAGCGTGCATGAAGGCCTCTCTCTGTACAACTTTCACTTCCACCACTTACAACTAGCAATGGAACGACATTACTTTGGCGCCCGTCACGGTATAGCTGCCGATGCGTTGTCGTTCGCTGAAGTCGTAGAATCTGGCGAGAAAGGTGTGAGAGGGCCATTGACGACACTGTTGTCGGTAGAGGCAAGGGTGTGTGCAGAGCCCTCGCGACTATGCTTGCGGATCCAACACTGGGTAATTTTCCACACCAGAAGGCGAGACTCTGTATTGCGGAAGCTCGAGTGTGTAACAACTGGCAATCATCTCCGGTTGCACAATGGCACTACTTTCCCCGCACTGATCGAGTCGAGCTTCGATGCTTACAGTGCAGGAGCAGGACGAGCTTACAGTCCAGAAGTCTGTCAATGTTGACCCTGCGATCTGGACTTCCAGCTCGAGTTTCAAGACTTGGGCGGGTATCGGTATGGCACTGGTCGTAACGAAGTGGCTGGACCTAGGACGAGGACTTGGATTGAGACCAACGCTCACCGAGGGGGGGTCCAGAGGATCGGACCTTCGGGGCGCTTTGTTAGAGCGCGTTCAAGGACCCATTACTCTATGCCAGGCCGGAGAGCTCCGCTCAGCGTTCGAAAAGGAAGAGGGGTTGTCACAGGGGGCTCTCTGTCTCCAGAACAGGGCACATCTGACCAACCAAAGGTACAAGGAGACGATGGGTCATTGGAACGTGAGAACGTGGGTCCTGCAAGCTGGTCAGCCTGTGCACTCGCACTCCCCATTGCCAGTCCTACCACTCTGGGCCTCCGCGCTTGGAGACCGTGTCTTGCAATTCTTTGGCAAGCCTTCCGCGAAAACTGAAGATTCAAGTTGAAGCACGCGAATAAAACCCACTACCTACATAGTAAGGTACTTAGTCTTGGACTAACCGTAGAAAAGATGTATGTAAAGCCTGGCCGCAATGATACTGACGGACAATAGCAATGATGATGTCAGTATCAGTGCTATTGCTGATTTCGAGATCCTTCTTGTGAGGAGGGAGTGATCTGTACGTCAAGCTGAAAGAGGAAAGGGCGCTAAGTGTACTTCTATCGTTCTGCTCGCCCTCTCTTCCCATCTTCTTTCCCTCAACTTGTTGGCATTTGAAATCCGTACCTACTTTCCTATCCACAGTATCTGCAAACCTGTCACAAGCGAACAGTATCGTTGCTGGGGTTCTTAGTATCCTTGCCACTACCTGCTTACCCAACAGAACCCGCAGCGATTCACAGTCTTCTGAAGCCGACAAACTTACTTCAAGTAAGGAAAGACCGGAGGTAGAGAGGCAGAGTTTGCAAGAACTCCAATCTTTCATCGAATTGCTCCTCCCCACTCAATCAGAAAGTCTCACTAGACTTGGATGGAGAGAAAGAAGTCCATATGGGATACCGAGAAGAGTCTGGAGGCGCTTCAGCGCACTCTACGTTCCAGCACTCACGGGAACGGTAGGGCCAATCCCCATCAGGCGTAAGCCTGTGGGGGGTCCGCTGTAGGGAAAGGGGGCGCAAGCTCGTGTACCACAGCGGCGCACCAGTGATGAGCTTGCACTTCTACCGGTGACTGAGTAAGAGCTCTTTGGATGGAAGCTAGATGCGCTCCTTTCGCGCATCAGCATCCACGAAGCTGGGTCGATGGGTGGCTGTTGCCGATTTGCGACTGATAATTCTGTCTTGGAGAATTTGAGGTTGATCGGTTCACCACGAGCTCTCTTTTGTGCTGAATGAGACGACTACTGATTGAGCAGTGTGGGTTTAGGGAGCTGACGATGAGGGCTGAGAAGAAGTCGTGAGACATCAGAGGGGATGCAGTAGTCCGTTCCTTGCTGGGAAGCTCCGGCTGCTGCATTACTACTATTAGGAGGCGCAACGGTGTACTTTAATGGATGGGCTAAAGAGCAGTCATTTTCTTGGATGGCTATGCACGTTCTCCGCATATACTGCAGCGCCTCGTTCCAGTTACCGGTTTGTAGATATTTCGTACGGCAATAGTCTCCTATACCCAATCGACAACTAAAATAATCTTGAATACCCAACAAGTCGACGCAATTACGCATTGACGGCATTGCCATTGGACACGCAATTAGCAATTGTGTTGCCACTCCAGCACGATAACTTCTTCCGATTAAAATTGTGGCATATAGGTTCATCGCTGATTATCGCCTGCCTTGGTTGGAAGATGGTCTACACGTCAATGCGTGATTGCGTCGGTCAGTTGGGTCTCTGAAATGATTTTAGCTACCGCTTGGGTATGGGGAACTATTTCCCTATTTCGTAGCTATGAATAGCCCGCTAAATCATTGTTGGCCATTTTAATTTCCTATGCCTCTGTGCTTTGCAGGTATGATGATGATATACACAAGCAGTCCGTACAAGTACAACCCCTGAAATACCCACCGTACCTCGACGCCTTGCGATGATTGCGGAACCATTTAATGCATGGCCACTTGTACAGAACAGGACTCAGAGACTAGGTATTCCCTGCGTGGCGCTCCCTTTCGCCTCTTCAATCTTTACTGTCGTTGGTGTAACTTCGTTCGAAGGTTCGGAACTTGGCGTCGCTTTTTCCGCCGTGTCCGCCGCCTGGATGATCTTCCCCTCGGAGTCTCGAGGTTTACGTGCCCATCCCGTCTTTAAGCCTCGCGCCAGCTTAAAACGTGGAAAGATATGCGCTTCGGTATTGAAAACGACGGAGTCTAACGGTAGAAGATCGTTGGGTGAAAACAGGAGATAAAAGTACTTGAGCGTTTCCGCCTACGTACAACCTTGTCAGTACCGGTTTCTATCCACGATCCCAGAAGTCTTACCAGCCAAAAGCTCTCCATGTTGTCCTTCTGCTCTGGAGGAATGACGTTGGCGTTAGAAAGACTCGTGAACCCTGCCCCATCGGCTGCCGAGGTATACTTGACGAAAGCTTCGAACATCTCCCATCCCCATTCCCTGTATTTGACATCGCCGGTGATGCGCCACATGTAGAAAAGCGATTCGACCGTTTCTGGACGCTGAAGGTTGTGGGAGTCCATAGGCTTGACAGTGAAATCAGATCTCCAGCTCGCATCTTCGCCCTCGGTCATCTCCTTGGACCGTATGATAGCATCGGTCTCTGTACGAGGGGGACTGTCAATCTCGAAATAGGTAATTTCGGGTGCAAGACCGGTAGCCATGACCTTGTACATGCCCCAACATGTTTTGGTCAGTTCTTCTGCTAGTCTCATCCCTTCCTCTTGCTTCTTGCCCCATTTGCCGGCCTTCTTAGCTTCTGCAACGCTCAAGCCACCGGTGGCACCTAATGCAATGGTCCCCGGCATGAAGCATACCAAATGATCCATTTTAGGTGACAAGGCCTTGCGCAACCCATTGGGGCGTTCACCGAGAATAGTGAAGGACGAGTCTTTGGAATAAGTAATCAGGTGCTTCCTGACGCCCGCTAGCGCTTGATTCCACAAGTCGAGATAAATGGGTTCCTCCTCAGAAGTCTGCAAATACTGCTTGATGAGATACTCTGCTCGTTATCAGCCATCAAAGCTTCCGTGTCCGGTGGACCATGCGTACCATAGTAGGAATCTCCTCGGCTGCCGAGCCGAATGTTCTCCCCTCTGAAAGTACCTTGATCGGCATGGATGAAGATTGGTAACAGGCCATCTTCCATGCCGTTATCATCGACAACCTGCATTACCTTCTCAGCTTTATCCCAGTAATTCTTCTCGCCTGTCAGCATAGCCAGATACTTCATCTCCAATTGTACGCTAGTTGCTTCGGCCGTGGATGATGCCCCACCATCTGCATGAGACGCAATGCCTTTCAGGGTCCTGAGGTTGACACTCGCGTACGGGATGCCAGAACCCGAGTCGAAGGCCCCCAGGAGCCTATCTGCTAGATCTGCTGCCTTTTCAAGATACAAATCCTCGCCGGCCGCACCATGGTCGTCGTCGATTATTGACGCCATGTCAGGATACGTTGTCGACAGATAGTATGCAGATAGAAACCCTCCTAGCATTCGTATTGTTGTCTCGAAAGTGTTGACTTCTTGATCCTGGTCGTAATTTAGGGACGTGGAGATCCATTCTCGAGCGTGCGACAAGCGGGAGGTAAGGTTCATGATCATGAGTGTATCCAGTGTATCCACGATGATCCAACCCAAGCCATTGGCAGCCATCTGGTTTCCGGATTTCGAAAGAGGATAGTATACATCGTAGCCTGTCCGCCCAACAGTGTCAGCGTGTAGTCTAGAGGAGGCCTCAACCTCGTGATTTGTGCTGCCTCCACCGTATCGATTGGGTATCTGAAGCGTCGCCATAGCCAGCCTTCTTAGACTCACCCCATGCATATTTTTCATATCCATCCCAGCTCAGCATGAACGCCTCTTTGACCTTTTCTCTCCGGTCGTCCCAATCCACTGCTGCTGAACCGGACATCAGACGACCTACATCCAGTTTCCCCGCAGGAGATACCCTTCGCTTTCCACCCAGGATGGGCAAGACTCCCAGCCAGTAGAAAAGTCCAGCGAAGAACAGGAGAGCCCCCAAAACAACCTGCCATCTTTTGTATAAAGCAGGTTTCCGACCTGAAGCGACATAGCTATACGGCTTGTCCTTGTACATGGGCAGTCGTCGGTTGTCAAAGAAGCCATCCAACTTTTGGCTTATACCGTTGCCCGTATAGCCATTCTGCCCCTTGATCTTAGAGCTGACCCAGGAGCCGTTGGCTGATGGACGCATGGAGTCCGCGAGGTGGCCATTGCTTGGTCGGTAGGACATTTCGACACCAGTTTCGCAAAGCTCTTTCAAGCAGTACGGGGTGAAATTGTCATCCAGGGCGCAGAGCTACTTTGTGTCGTGTGCGCCAGCGCTGGGCTCTTTAGGAGCCTTCGGAGTTCTGACTTCCGTTGGTTGAGCAATGGTCCTACATTGAGAGCAACATATGACATGCTTGCCTCTGGAACCTCGGGTACAAAGATTAGGGAATCACGCTCCGCCAGTACTGGGTTCATATAGCGCTTTCAAACGATCTGATTTACGTGTAAGATTGTTCAGTTGCAAAAAAGGCTTGGCACGTTGAACTATTTCTCGTTCCATTAAGTGAGAGCCCAATCATCCGCGCAATATCATCCCGGCTCAGCAGCTCGAAAAAGCTAATAATTAGCGGGATTGACGCTTGACGCTGATATCTAATGCCTGGTGTCGTGACTATCTACAGTGTGGCTTGAGGATGTTCGGAGGACTAGAGGAACCACTTCGTTTACAACTTCTGGTATTCCAGCTTGCCTTCGAGTTTCTTCGATTCAGCGACTTTCCTAACTGCCTTGTTGAAGTCGTCCTGATTAATCGATTCTCGTTCGTCTCTGACAGCAAATATACCACTATGCGGATTTAGCCATTGTCATATAACCAAGACATGCTTTGCTTACGCTTCCGTGACAACGTTCCGCAAATCCGCACCATTGAGCTGGTCACTCATCTTGACGATGCTCTCAAAGTCGATCTCGCCATCTAGAGCCGTACCGCTGGTGTGAATCTTGAGAATCTCCAGTCGGCCTACCTCATTCGGCAAGGGAATCTCGATCTTCCTATCGAGTCGGCCTGCTCGGAGTAAAGCCGGATCAAGGGTGTCGGGTCGGTTCGTGGCCATTATAATCTTAGTTTTCCCTAGGTTGTCAAATCCATCGAGTTGGTTCAATAGCTCCATAAGGGTTCGTTGGATCTCTCGGTCCGCAGATGTGCCTTCCGAGAACCGTCGCCCACCAATCGCATCGATCTCGTCCATAAATATAATACAAGGTTCGTGTTCTTTGGCATATCCGAACATCTCCCTGACGAGCCTAGCCGATTCGCCAATGTACTTGTCCACGATGGCCGATGAGACAACTGGAGTCCGATCAGTACAAATTCGCGCTGGTACAAGACCGAAGGCTAGTTTGCGCACCTTTCAAGAAGTTCGTCTCCAAGCCGCTTGCTACCGCACGTGCTAGCAGTGTTTTTCCCGTTCCTGGTGGTCCGTATAGCAATACACCTTTTGGTGGTTTGATGCCAACTCTGAGGAATAATTCAGGGTTCTTGAGAGGTAATTCTATAACTTCACGTAGCTCCCGTATTTGTTCGTTCAGCCCGCCAATACCACCAAAGCTGATTTGACCTGGATCTTCGAGGGACATATTATAGACCAGGGGATCGACTTCTCTGGGAAGCATGCGCATTATGGTGAGTGTGGTCATGTCCAAAGCAACTCGTGTTCCTTGCTTGAGCTTCGCTTTATCCACCTTGGACCTACAGCCAACAACATATCGAGGACCTGAAGAAGCTTTGACGATGACTATTCAGTGATGATTAGCGTCTGAGCCTGAGAGCTAGCTTGCTCGAGGCCAAGGAGTAACGGGCATACATCTTTCTTCATCGAGCTGCTTGAGTACCTCCCCTATTATCTGTCCCACGCTTTGAAGGGCTTTGATGTTGTCTTCTGTGGTGTCAAAGTCTTTTTGTAGCGATCGAATATCGATTCGTAATGCTTTCAGCTTGGCTTCCATTTCACGAGACTCCAAGAGCTTCTTCTTGTATTGTTCGAGAGCATCAGCTCTCTCTGGATCTCCACCACCATCCATCTTTGCGGGAAGTCCTGCGTTGGCGGCGTGATAGGGTTGAAGCTTCGGCTATCAAGGTCTCACGTCTAGTATCGTGCTGGAAGTGGCGGTATTGGCGAAAACGTCAGGTAAAGGATTCTGATACTACGCGGTTGAAAGGAAGATGGAAGTACCGTTGAATAAGGAATTTGTGGTGAAGTACCGACGCAGAATCACTTTAGAATGGAGGAAGCTTCAAGCGCGTGGAACACATCTGAGAAAGCTCGGACCAATTACCCAGAGACTAATCCGAAATTGGAAGGCTTGGCAACAGGGCATCGAAAGACCAAGTCCGACCGCATAGGTACTCCGTACCTTACTTTACACGGGACACATTGAGTTACATGTATTTCACTATTCGATATCCTACTAAAGAATATTCAGAGTTCGTGCTTTTTCCCCTCCATAGGATAAGTAGTAAACATGACCTCTCACGATCCATCAAGCGTTCGACCCCTGGACCTTAAAAGCCGCTTGTGGGCGCGATGCCTTTCATATTTGGAAATCTCAAAAAGTCGCCAAAGTAGTCGAAAGGAGGGACGATGAAATCATGTGGCGGCTCTGTCCAGCGTCGAGTGACAGGCTCAGCAATTCAGCAGCAGCTTCCTAGCGTTGTGTTCTCTGTTACTGTCTAATCACAGGACAGCCACCTTGATATGGCGGACAAATTCAACTACGATGAGTACTTAGAACTTTGACTGATGACCAAGCAGAGCTGATATTAGGACATCGAATCTGCGAGCAAAAAGAGGTTCCGTTGGGGGCGAGAATTGTCAAGTATAAGAAATATATAACAAACATGCTTGGGCTTCTATGAGACTCTAAATCAATCTCTTACTATTCTATTATAGCCAATTAGTTAACTGTTCAAATCTAGCATTCTCCAAGCCAAGATGTTGTTCGATCTCATAGCCTCCCTGCTATTCTCTACCACGATCGCCTGGCCTAGCAAGGCTCCTCTCGACGGTGGTAGCCTTCAAGAGCACGTAACAGCTCGGTATGATGGTAGCAGGTTAAAATTCTCCATTTTGATAGATTAATTTTGAGACGCGCTACTCTCGTGTGGCACGTCTTCGTTCTTCGAGTTCAGCGAAGATTCGTCTCAGCATCTCGCTAAACATTTCGATAAAGGCGTAAACGATAGACATAATTTTGATGATGACGACAATCATAGAATTGCAGTGAGCCACAAAGCCAAATCAAAAATCTGCCCATACGTATTCATTGGGGTTATTCTCCAGAACCTGGCTTAGGAAGTCGTCATTCGTCTTGACGAGCTCAGTGATAACGTTGACAACGGGCCTGATGGCTCATCAATGTTGCATCCTGCAGATCGATGATCTCGCTAAAGGCGCTAACGGCACCTGGATTTATGATATTCACGTGACTATGAATCGGGTTGAAGGTGAGATTAATCTGATTATGGGGCTGGCTGTTGATCTGCATGATGAAACTAGCCATAGAGGGTATCATTTTGTCTCTATACGCGGTATGGCGTTTGAGGTGCATTGTTTGCTGTTGCGTGGCTGTTCTTTGGGGTCGACTTGCAATATCACTGCGAGATCAGTGATAAGGTTTTGTTGAGTAGATAACTCGCTTTGTTGCTTTTGTCGCGGGCAAAAGATACCCTTTTTTGGACTTTTCTAACTTCCTTTTAGTTCGTCGATTGACCTTGGTAGATTTGCGATTTTAGCGCTCACATTTGAGCCATCTTAGGATTGACGAAGACGCTAGACATAGTCTGTTGTTGATCAATATAGAGCTCAATGATTCTACGAGAAAGGTAAGCCAAAATCGTTTTCGTCGCTTCACAAGGAAGCTTGCTCGACTTGAATTGCAACACAATCAATGGAGCGTGTCATGTTTGCAAAAATGTAAATCAACTTCTATGTCGGAGTTTGCTACAAATTTGTCTAGTGTTTCAAGTAGAGAAGTTGCATGACGTGTAGAAGACATATACGAGTAAGTGAAGCTTCTCGTTGTTCAACACCTTTGAGCGCTTTCTATATCTACTCTCTACATTCCTCTTGAAACAAAATCTATTCACTAGCATCGTGCTTAATGCTTAGGATCTTGCAAGACAAAAAAGCATCTACAATAACATCTTGTGGGGGACTGGTCGGCTAGTGGTCTCCCAATGTCAAAGAGATAAACTATCAACCGATATTACTCACTTGATCGAGATACGAGATTTTACGAGATGATGTTTGGCTGCTCTACTATTTAGATGAATTCGGCTGGTGACCTTTGTTGAAGCATAAATAATCGTTCAGGAGCCATGGGACATGCGTGCGCATTTTGCATGGTTCAACAGGTTATGAGCCCGGGTTTGTCGGTGTGGTTTTCGCTAAATGCGTGAAGCGCAAGGAGCGCAAAATCCCGTTTGAAGACCAAGAGGTCGCGAGTTCGATTCCGGTGTTGATCGTGAATGCGAAAAACCAATCTTAGGGTTTGTTGCAGCTCTAGGACACTACATGACGCAGCGTTCCACAAAGAATTCGCAGTGTTGATTGCGAGATTCAATAACAAAATTCCACAGCTTCGCAGCTCCTGCCCGATTACGAGGGAGTGTTGAAGCATAAATAATCGTTCAGGAGCCATGGGAGTGCGTGCGCATTTTGCATGGTTCAACAACCTTAGATTGTTGGTGAAGCACAATGATCAAAACAAAACCTTTTAGGTTTCCTTCAAGGCGATGTCCTTAGCAAGCCTCGTGTGGCATACGATGTTGGATCCTAGTGGTTCGTTTAGAGAAGCGAATTTAGACAATGGAGAGATTGCCTTTCTTGAGAACGATGTCGAAGCGCTGCTAATCGTACTACTCGCTGCCCATTTACGTCAACAAGAAGTTTCGCAAACTTCCGTCGAGTATAAATAGCTTCTTGAGGTATGTGTTGTTTGCGACAAGTACGACTGCATTCAATTGATGCGCCCATGAATCTCGAAATGGGAAACAAGTTTGGCGAATTTTGCCAATAAAGATACATATGAAGAATGGCTTTTCATTGCCTAGACTATTGGAGACGATGCAACCTTTGAGTGCATTGCACGAAAACTTGCCTTTGAATCTTATACTAGTTTAAACTCGAGACATTGTCTCACTTTGAGAGGCAAGAAACTCGAAGGAAACATGTCGCCTAGCATTGTAGGTCAGTATCGAATGACATTTCTTATCTCTTACTACTATTGTGCGCATTGGCACCAATCATTATTATGTTGCTTGCGTACGTACATAATAGTTGCTAACTTAGTCGAGCAAACGATATGCTCGAAGCTCGTCACCAAACTCTAATCAAGCTAATCCAAGTGTGCCATTCGATAATGAATCAATGGGGACACAAAAAGGAACGTAGTCTCTATACCCTTCGCTCCAGCTATCATTCCAAGGACTCATTAAACAAAGACGCATGTGATGCTCTAGTCCTTGGCTCTTTCATATCTCAACTTCAAGCACTTCGTATTTGGCCCGTCGATCTTAGCGAGATCGCGTCTAGTATGAGCTCTTTCAGTGTAGCATCACTATCGATCGTGTTGTAGACCATGACATGTCATACCTATTCGAGGGGTCGCCACACTAATTGTGGGTTTGTCACAAAGCTAAGGGAGGGAGCCCAAAAAATCGTGGCAAACATGCCTACTAGCATCCAAGAATCTCATCGAACGCATATGGCGACACAACGCCAAAAGTTGAGCTAGTCGAACACTCTTTTCAAGCAACTCCAACAGCTCGATCATGAAGCCCTTACGAAAAACCAGTCAATCGAAATCGGATGAGGATTAATTCGACGATATCTCACTCTAATACATGGCCCGCTATCGAAACGGTAGGCGTCGAAGGGTCGACGTGGAATAAATCGATTAGAGCGGTTGGCCGAGTTTCAATCGCGCTTTCGATAAGAATACCATGCAATTTGGCTGGTATGGTGCAAGTTACAAGGGCTTGCTGTGGGTTTAGCCGCCAGTTCTCATTGTAGACTCTCTTGGCAAATCATGCTACTGGCGAATCACATGGTGTCGCTGAACCGAAATACCATTACTTGTCTGCTTGTAGAACGGGGTTTTGTGCCTCCATCCATGACGAACAAAGTGACTGCCTTCTGGAAGAGCGCCTGTCCCTTGCGCTCGCAAGAAAGTGTGCAGGACCTCTCGAAAAGACGTTTTGACGTTTTGACGCATTGGCGATGGAGCGATGAACCAAGGGTGATCCATGGCAAAAGAGGGAAATAGTCCGTGAATCAACACATCAAAGACCAGCAAGGCAAAGCAGGCGTTACAAAAGGAACTATTTGATCGGTCATCTGTTTCAGCGTCTGAAATGTCCAGCCCGTGGGATACTCGCGTAGACGTCATTTGTTTGTCACGGGCTTGCTAACCGTGATTGCATGAATATATACATCGGGCTCGCTACACGACCCTGCCTCTGGTCTCGACACAGGGTAGCACTGCTGAACTAATCCTACTCGCGTCAAAACCCCCCCCAATGATGATGGTATCTACAATGAAGATACGCCCACAACGCCATCCCCCAAGACATTTATTGACCCGTAGCCATCTGTGCCTGAGCAGGCCGCGGACTTTGCGAAGGCGCATGTCCAGGATGCGTCTGCGGTGTCGCACTTCTACTCGCCGGCCTCGGCGCGCTAATCCCACCACCAGAACCCCTACTTTGCTGCGCCTGATGGTTATGAACCATCGCGGCGTACTGAGCTCTTGCATTACCCAACATCGGGCTGCCATTGATGCCGTTCATCATCCCCTGCTGAGGTTGGGATGGCAAGCCGTTGAGACTGCTATGGTTGGCCATGCCGGTCGCGTTGGGGTTACCGGCTGCGGCTTGCATGGCGGCTTGGTTCATGCGGTACTGGTGGAGGGACTCGGTGGTCATGGCTTTTACTTGTTCAGGGCTGGCTTGTGGGTGACGGGCTTTGATTTGGTTTTGCACCTGGTTGACGACGGGGACCATGCCGCTGGAGAGAGGCTGGGGCTGGGAAGGATTGGTCATCCGTGGTGATGAGCTAGCGCCTGATGGGACCGGAGTTCCGTTGACGGATGGACTGCCAGATCGGCCTTGGAGGCCACCGTAGATCGCTGTATTACTCTGGAGGGCGGCATTGTTCTGATTCAGAGCGTTTAGGTGACTCATGGTGGGAGGCGAGGTAGAGTTGCCGTTGGACTGAGGGTGCTGATGCTGCGTCTGCGCTGCTAGATAACGCCGCTGTTGCTCTTGTAGTCTTGTGGCTTCTTGAAAAATGCGGGCATTGTCAGTCATCATCTGCGCAGGCAGGCGCTGCTGCACCTGCATCTGTGGCTGCATCGGAGCATGAGGCACCCCTTGAGCAGTTGTAGGTAAAGAGCTGGGCACTTGAGTGCCGTTCGGAAGTCTAGCAACTGGTGGTCCTGGCCTCATTTGGCCTATTGAACCTGCTTGTCCGTGACCATTTGGGATCGCCGGAGCGACGTTAGGGCTGGATCCATTGGCCGCTGGTGGATAATTGGGTCCTCGAGGCATCATATTCTGTCCACCGCCCAGTCCGCCCGGTCGCTGGTTCTTGGCCTTGGCGGTGTCAGCTAGTCTGAAGGAGAAGGGATTACTAAGGGAGTCTCACCTTCTCACGTTGTGCCATCATTTGCTGTTGGTATATCCTGGCGTTCTCCTGCACTTTTTGTTCGCGCTCATACTTCACTCTGCTGAACTCCTGAGGCGTGTGCATAGCTGCCCGGGGTTGAACAGCTTCGTTCTGCTTTCGCATAGCGGCTAAGCCAGCAACTGGCGAGCGTGTTAGCATAACATTCAGTCAGCGCACAGTGGAGCACGCAGAAATCACTGTGAGAAACACTGTAGTGAAAATTGTGATGAAGACGTACCATGCTGTTGCTTGTGTAAGGCAGTCTCACGCTTCTTAGCCAACTTGCGCATCGCATCCACAAGATGTAGATGTCGATTGCTCCTTCTCCGCTCCACTAAAATGGGCAGCGTCGTCCTTCGCCGGAGAGGGGTCTGTCCGTTGTTGCCTTGGTGCTGTTGCAGAGCTTGCAATTGCGCCTCGTGACTACTTTGCGCGGCTTGCAGTCGCGAATGGTATTCTTTGAAATACTGAGTCTTTGACATTTCTGCAGGCAACCCCTCAAGGCTTATCCAGCGCTCAAAACATTCCCATGGAGTGCGCCTTTCGGCCCCTGAGGAGAACAGCGAAGGTGGTAACAAGCAGCTGGAGATCAAGGACCAATTGTAAGCATACTCACGGACCAGTCTGCGAAGCTCATCATCCTCTGCTTGGGTCCACTGGGATGATTGTCGAGACTTGAAAAAGCTCTGAGATGGCATTAGGTACTCCGATGGAGGTCTGAACGCATGACCAGCGTGAATACGGTCCCTGATGTGCTTATTTTCTGCTCTAAAAAGTGCGACGTCGTCCTTCTCTGGCCCTAGCCCACCTGTGTCTTGGTCCATCTCCTGACTGTAATGACTCGTTAGGTGGTGCATGATCTCTTGATCACTTGAATAATCATATCGGCTCCTCTTGCGTGGTGGACCTTCCTCTCGCATGACCATCTTTCCCTCAACGAATCTAGACAGTGGTACTATGGGTGTCTTCCATTCATCGTCCGGGATCTCCTGGGTGTGGCTAAGAACAACGTCCTGAACGTGTGCCGACGGCTGATACAAGGGTAGCTCGGAGAGTATTTTTTCTGCAACCGGGGTTTTGTCAAGACCGAATACAAACATGTCTGGTGGCAAGGAAAAAATTGAAGCAGGAGCACCACGCTTGGTCATCTCCAAGTCTGTCGCTTCGAAGTCTGTCAAATCGCTATCATCCTCGGCCGATGGGATCAGATCTGGTGTCTCGGCTATCGAGTGGCTTTCTTGCCGAAGGCACGTTGGCCGACGTTTCACTTGTAAGAAGGTCCGTTCCTCTACAGAGCTTTCAACCCACTGAGCGCAGGCGTCAGCAATGCGCTTTGCAGCTGCAAGCTTCCATTTTCGTTCTTCTCGAAAGTCCGTCTGCATCCATCTCATCTGGCTCAGCAAAACATCCCAATGCGCTTTGGGCCGACTAGGCTCTACCGACCTTTCGGTTTGCCGAAGTGACCATCGATTGGCGCTTTGCAATTGGTAAATTCTTGTAAGTATACGGCAGTCTTGCTGCTCCTGAGAATCAATGTAATGGTCTGCGGTAGCAAGCGTCTTGTGAGCTGACACGACAAGCGAATGCAGAGCCTGTGATGCTACAGGAACGGCAGCCTGAGCCGTGAACAGGGGCAAAAGGTAGTCTTTTGCCTCTGCATGACGTTCCCCTCCACCGTTTTGCTGCAGCTGGTCAGGATCACCGTTCCGTTGTAGATTCAGGTGCTGTTGGGGGGCAAAAACCACTGTAGAGAGTTTACTTCTCTCCTTTTCTTTAAGCTCACTGAGACGCTGTTTGAAAGCCACAGTATCTGGCGATGCTATAGACGTAGCAGACTTCGGCGTTTGCAAGGCAACTTCGTCCCTCTGGGAATCGTGGACACCTTTGTCAGCCGGTCCTTTCTCGCTCTGAAGGGTGGCGTGACGTGGAGTCTCGCCAAGAATCTCGGACACAGATTTATGTCGAAGAGCGCCCGAAGATACTCGAGTTGTCATCCTCTCTGGTGGAGAGCGGACTTGCGACGTCGTTGAGCCCGATTTGGTACCAGTTGCTGGCTCCGAGGGGGTAAAAGGAGTTGTGCCTGGCGTGGCCGCTTTTCTGTTCGGCATGAATCGGAGTGAGTCAATGGCAGGGGCAACATCGGTATCGATTCGCATGGGTGGTCGTCGACTAAAGGTCAAATCCTTAGCTAAGCCTCCGGCCATGCCTGGAAATATATTTTCTCGTAGGCCTGGGGTGGGCGGTTCAACAGTTTGGCTCAGCTTGTGTCTGTCGTCAATGACTGGGTCTTGTCTATTGATCCCAATAGATGGACTCAAGGCATCAACTGATTGGTCTTCGTCATTCTGGCTTAGCAGACCGGGAGCGCCAATGTCCTGTGCGGCGGGTGGCTCTTGAATGTGGGCCCCATCCTCTTCTAGCACTGCGGATGGTAGGGTAGATAGTTGCAAAGCTTGAGCCTCTTCTAGCCGTAATTGTTCATCAGGCGTGGCAGGAGCACCGGCGAATGCTGTGTCTGCTCGGACACTTTCCATCTGTGACCGGAGCAAGCTGCCGGGACGCGTCTGATCAGTACTCTCCGCTCCAACGGAGTGTCTCTCGGGGGCTGAACTCGCTTTCCGATCAACAATTTGATTTTCTGTCACGCTTTTGGTAGCCTCAACAACTTGATCTTCTCTCGACTGCCGAGGAGATGATCCTCCTGAAACTGTTATTTCCTCGTCCCCATCATGACTGCCATGTTCTTGCACCTCCTTTGTAGGAAGGTGTGCAATGCTCGCACCTCCTGGAATCTGCTCAGCGGTAATTTCTTCCGAAACAGACTGTGGTAGATCGCCGACGTCGTCCGACGATATGGGTACAGCAACTGATGGATTGATGCCATGCCCCTCGTCAATTTGCGAGCGTGTGAACAACAAGTCGGCACCTATTCCAACTACATTCTCTGGGCATGTGGGACCATCCGACGTACTGGTCCGGTCGAGAACCGTGGAAGGGTCTCTCTGGTCTACATTACTCCCTTTCGCATGCGGCGCACCATCTGCGGATGATTTCACGTGTCGATTTCCGCTTTCGATATATGAGGCGGGTATCTGGAGATCTGGTGTGATATCGACGGCCGAGGCCGGGTCTTCCCAGGCTCCTCGAGAATCAACGATGTCGAACCCTTGATTGAGCGGCGGTCTTTCAGTCGGTGGCGGAGCTTTCTCTTCATCTTCCAGGCGTACTGATTCATTGAATTGAAGGTCGAGTGGCTCCGATTTCTTGAAGTCGCCGGTTGGTGAGCCTGGAAGGGAGGGAAGGGTGACCGGATCAAATGCTCGCCCCCTGCAGCATGTTAGCTATCAAATTATCACAGAGAAACAATCCGTTGGGCGCATCGACTGACTCCAAGATATTATTCTTGTCGAAGAAGGAGTCCTCAGATTGATTGGCGGCATCTTTGCTCTTGATCCTGCGGAATGCTAGGGTTGCACGAAAGAGTTCACGAAGAATCGATTCACGACGTTTAACACAAAGCCTATGGTCGAAATATTAGCGTTTCCTCAAGAGCCATTATTGCAGTGTGCCACTGACTCCAATGCATCTTGCTTCGCGTTCAGAGCGTCAAGTCGGAGCATTTGAGTCTCGTTTTGAGCACCTCATTGGATCGCGTCGTGAATTATATGATTCTTGGGCTCAAAGCATTGTCACTGACCGGAGTGAAGTGTGACAAGTGATTTTGGAAGAATCAAAGTCGTGTGTCGGGGGAATAAATCAATATCGACAATCAGTCGTCGGTCGGAGAAGTTACGGGGGAGTTTGGGGGTGATAAGGCAGGCTCACAGGCTCAAGGCGGGAATTCGCGGGCTCTCTTCGGCTACTAACCAACTCAAGAGGTTTCGCATGCCAGACTCCCCGACTCCCCTCTGAGGCTCTGTACTTGGACTTTCATAAAACATGGAGGTTCGCAAGTTGAAGTCGGAAGGTACAATCTTTTCGTTGTCTCTCAGTGCAAAGGGTCAAGTCATAACATCACGTAGTTGACTATCTCACTACCTGGAGTTGCTGCTGCCTGTTGTCATACACGTTCCTCCGACAGCAAGGAAATCTACGGCTCCTAACACAGGGTGAGATGACAGCAAGGCATGGCAACGGTCTTGTTGCCAGATAGCTAAATGGTATTACTCTGAAGGCTTTCTCCCTTGAGATACCGCTCAACTCCACCCCCCAAATCAACAGACATTTGGTCTGATTACTCTGGGGTATCTCTGCTAATGGAATCGCACATGACGAAAGCTTTTAGACAAGTGATCCTATTGCCAGTGTCGTAGATGCCCAGTAATCGTCCGATCGACGCTGATGATGCTGGGTCTTGGGCTGCCCATGACTCCTTGACTTCAGTGCTATTTAGCTCCAATAGTCCTGTGCCATTGGCTTCTGGAGCTCCTTTCAATTTCAGATCATTAACAGAGCAGACTATTGGGTCGAGCAGCCAGATGCGGATTGTACCGTCACTGCTGCCGGACACAACCACGAGACTTGTACCGGAGGTTTGCGTATTCTGTATGCTCAAGACCTCAAAGTCCTTGATCCTGTTCGTCTGTCCGTCTCCTAGTTGGCCGATGGCCGGGAGAGTGGGGACAGACGACTGGTTACTTTGATTGCTCTTCTTTGATTCGCTGTCCAACAGAGTTGGATAGAACAAGATCCGACCGTCTTCAGTTGAGACGGCTAGGAGTTCGGACCCTTTTTGCTGTTGACTCGTTGCTCCTGCATAACGGATCTGGTGTATTTTCGTTGGAGGATACGGCAATATTCTGGCTTGTGGTTTCGAGTCCTTGTGCAAAGATCAGCTTCTGAATCCGATCGTATGCCATATGAGAATGTTCTTACCAGGCCAAAGAGAACCGCGCCTCTCTCGAAAGCCACAACGAATTGTTCGCCGAGTCTGTTCCATTCCACTCTCCTACCTTCACCGCTTCCCCATCTTCCCTCGCCAACACCCTGGAGCATGTCTTTCTCGAAGTTGAGAACCCCTGCCTTTCTGCCAGTCACGAGGTTCCACAAGCGCATGCATTTTTCGCCCTTTCCAACAGTGACCATAAGCTTCATACTAGGGTGGACTGCGAGATCGTTCACACCAGCTGGGGTACCGCCAAGAGGTGCTGTATCCCCACAAGGGCGGCCATGCGTTTTGGGTATTGGGGCTTTGATACTCGAAAGGACCGTCCAGTCCCGAGTGCGGGTCACCGCGATTGTATTGTCATCCGCAGCAGAGAGGAGCTTCGAGCGCGAAGCAAAGCAAAGCGCATTTACGCTTGAACTGTGGTGGAGAAGAGATCCAAGCTCACGATTGCTTGGATTCTCTCTGATACTCTTGCCCCCAAACGAGGGCGTTGGAGCTACCGAGTCCCCCTGCGCTTTAGGGGACAATGCCGAAAGATGATATAGATTGATCCGCTCATCGGAGCCTCCACTCGCCAATATTATCTTCCGTTGTTTGGACGCACTGTCGGATAACGATATGGGCGATATGGCGAGCGATCGGATGGCCGATCCATGAGCCTGGAATAGAAATGTGTCTTCGAAATAGACATGGTCACTCCTTTCATTTAGGTGATCATCCTCGTCAAGTAGGGTTGCCGTCAATCCATGCAAGACCTTCTCATAAGTTCCAACGACGATTTGTATGGTCGGCATCTTAGGCGGAATATCAGGGGGCTCTGGCGGTTTGCTCGAATTTTGTGATCACGTGATGAAGCAACTTGACGACGGGTGATCCAATAACTTACCCGCTTTGCTCTCCGTTGCTTGACTCACGGATAGAAATTTATCCTACATCTCAGGGCTCAGTTTAGGGGTGTTGGCTTCAACAAGTTCCTAAGCCAATTGCCTGTATAACTTTCGAAGTACGATCAAGCTCAAAGCGGCGTTAGCACTCTTCGTACTGTCGCTGCTGCTCCCGTGCGCATTACCTGGGGTTCGATCGCACCTACTTGAGAAAACAGAAGCACCACGGTCTTGGGAGATTTATCTCGTCCTCCCAAGGTCCTTCAATCATGGCTACTAACGGCGACATGCCGTCCGATGAGGAGTCCATCCCAGGCACCCCACCTTTTGACGCGGCCAACGGACAGGGAAACGAAGACATCGATGAGGATGAAGAGCCTTTAGATAGGCCGCTCAAATCCGCCTTGAAGAAAAATGCTGCGGCGGACTTCCCACCTGAAATCAAACGACCCGAACTCCCCGAGCAACCTGAGCCAGAAGATCTGGACGTCTCATCGTTAACGCCGCTTTCACCAGAAATCATCGCTCGACAAGCTACAATTAATATCGGGACAATCGGGCACGTAGCGCACGGGAAATCTACTGTAGTCAAAGCTATCTCAGGCGTCCAGACTGTTCGGTTCAAGAATGAGCTAGAGAGGAACATTACGATAAAACTTGGCTATGCTAATGCGAAGGTTTACAAATGTGACAATGGAGACTGCCCACGGCCGGGATGTTATCGAAGCTTCAAGAGCGAGAAGGAAGTAGATCCACCATGCGAAAGAGAGGGGTGCGAGGGACGATATAGACTCCTCCGGCACGTCTCGTAGGTGTTACCCTCCGTAAAAGCGGTAGCTGCACGCTGACTTCGGTTATCAAAGTTTTGTTGACTGTCCTGGTCATGATATTCTTATGAGTACCATGCTTTCAGGCGCTGCCGTCATGGATGCAGCGCTGCTCTTGATCGCCGGAAATGAAACCTGCCCCCAACCACAAACGTCCGAGCATCTGGCAGCCATTGAGATCATGAAGCTCAACCATATAATCATTCTACAGAACAAGGTAGATCTGATGCGTGAGGATGGTGCAGAGCAACACTACCAGTCCATCCTGAACTTTATTCGAGGAACAGTCGCGGATGGCTCGCCGATAATACCCATATCCGCTCAATTGAAGTATAATATTGACGCCATTAACGAGTACCTTGTTACGAAGATACCTGTCCCAATTCGGGACTTCGGCGCTGCTCCGCATATGATCATCATCCGCTCGTTCGACGTGAACAAACCTGGCGCAGAAATAGAAGAGCTCAAGGGTGGTGTTGCTGGAGGCAGTATACTAACCGGCGTCTTGAAACTTGGAGATGAGATCGAAATACGACCTGGCTTGGTAACAAAAGACGATCAAGGCAAGATCAAATGCCGGCCAATATTCAGCAGAGTAGTCTCACTCTTTGCCGAGCACAATGATTTGAAATTTGCGGTACCGGGCGGCCTTATCGGTGTCGGGACGAGGGTTGATCCTACACTTTGTCGTGCGGATCGTCTAGTCGGGTTTGTACTTGGGCTGAAGGGCAGACTTCCAGACATTTACACCGAGCTCGAAGTCAACTTCTTCCTGCTCCGTCGCTTGCTAGGGGTCAAGACCGCAGACGGGAAGCAGGCAAAAGTAGCCAAGCTTGCGAAGAACGAGATTCTAATGGTCAACATTGGATCCACGGCTACGGGGGCTAAAGTGATGGGGGTGAAAGCGGATGCGGCTAAATTGAGCCTGACCAGTCCTGCCTGCACACAGATCGGAGAGAAGATCGCGTTGAGCAGGAGAATCGACAAGCACTGGCGGCTGATAGGATGGGCAAACATAGTAGCGTGAGTTCTCCTTTACGCCCAACGTCTGTATGCGCTGTATGACTGATGATGAGCGACAGTGGCAATACACTTGAGCCAAGTCTTGACTGAAAAGGTAGTCCCATGCAAATTTGGTCTTGTTATGCAGCCAGGTGAGAGTTGGTGATTATTGATACACACACCTACCTATCTGCCACCGAGCCGCGTGGCATTTGGCGATCAGTGTTCTGACTCTGCATTATTGCTTCTACGGTCGGACAGTGCTTTTCGTGCTTGCGAATTTTGCTACCAACCGCCGACGGTTACGCATAATGCATTGAAGGTTTGTTGATTCAGCTGCACTTCGGCATTCGTAGGATCTCCAGAATCAGAGCACATGCCGCTCAAGGCCAGCTCGAATGGCTGAGAGCTACTGGACGGGCTTCGAAAGGAGACTCGGATGACTGGTATGGAATCGATTAATGACGAGCACAACCACTGTTATCTGTCTGGGTAGATGACCAGAAACTTAGGACAAGCAATCACAGCTCCAAGAGACGATTATGGAGATGTGAAGGCGTGACTCTCACATATGCTCATCTCATGACGCTGTCTATTTCGTCCAGCTGCATCTGGGTCTGATGTGAATTTTCGAAAGAGTGCTGAAGTGCCAGTAGACTCAGTGATGAGCGTGAAAGTTGAGTGAAGACAGATTCCTGGATACCCCTGACTAAACGTACCGACGCTCCCGTGTCGGACGTCCTCGCTTGAAGATTATATGCGGATGAATATTTCGACAATTGTTAGATTGGAGCTTCAGGAGCGTTCCGCAACATCAGCCCGCGAATTCCACCACTCTTGCAATTACTCCACTTAATGTTTACTTCCCTCAAAGACTCTGTTTTCTACATAGAGCGGCCACGTTCCTTACCTGCAGTCTGAATTCGCGCAAGCGCGAAGACCCGTCGATGAGTGACAGCCAACAACGCCGCAAACATGGCACAACAGGAAGCACTACCCATTCGCTTTACAGAGCTTCTACAAGTGGGTGCTCTCCTCACATTCCCTCGTAGATGTCATCATACTAATATGATTTGGATTTAGTTGACGCAAGTCGGAATTGATGTACGTTGATCTTCCGACCATCCAGCAGCGGCTCGATGGGTCCCTTAAGACCACCGTACACCAGCTGACATTCACAAAGCCCTCCTCTATCGGCTTCAACTCCTGTGTGAGTCGCCCTGCTGCTGCCGATCTGACTAGCGCGTACTCATTCGTTACCAGACTCTTGAATCCGATTACTACATCTGCGTTCGTCAACAGATCGGAGATGCCACTCCTGAAGTCATAATCATCAACCTTAAGAACAATAATGAAGTTGTCCGGAGACCGATCAAGGCCGACAGTGCTCTTATGCACTGGACTAAGCAGGTTATCGCGCTTAAAGCAAACCAGCGGACGCTCCAGATCTTCGACCTCGGCCAGAAGCTCAAACTCCAATCGACCACGATGAATGAGGACGTACTCTATTGGAAATGGATCAGTTCAGATACTCTGGGTCTTGTGACAGATACCTCCATCTACCATTGGAGTGTTTTCGGGAATGCCACATCTCCCACCAAGGTCTTCGAGCGTAATGCTAACCTCAGTGTAAGTGGGACTGCTTAGATTGATGAATAGCTTTCGCTAAACTTGGGATGTTGCAGGGCTGTCAGATCATCAACTACCGTATGAATGAGGATGAGCGATGGATGGTAGTCGTTGGGATCACACAGCGAGAAGGCCGCGTGGTTGGTGCTATGCAACTCTACTCCCGGGAAAGAGGTATCAGCCAAGCTATCGAAGCCCATGCCGCGGCCTTCGGAACGGTGCGATTGGATCAAGCTCCCGCAGATACTAGAGTATTCACCTTTGCTGTTCGAACGGCAGCTGGAGCCAAGCTCCACGTGGTGGAAATCGATCATCAGCAGACTAATCCGATTTTCCCCAAGAAAGCTGTCGATGTGTACTTCCCACCGGAAGCAACGAATGACTTTCCAGTCGCTATGCAGGTTTCCCAGCGGTACAGCGTTATTTACCTTGTTACGAAATATGGATTCATCCACCTATATGATCTCGAGACTGCTACTTGCATCTTCATGAACCGCATCTCGAGCGAGACAATATTTACCACTGCTGCCGACGCAGAATCAGCGGGTATCATCGGTGTCAATCGGAAGGGACAGGTCCTCTCTGTCAGTGTCGATGATCAAAAGATCATACCCTACCTGCTTCAGAACCCTGCAAACGGTACTCTGGCGCTCAAGCTAGCGTCTAGAGCAGGCCTTGCCGGAGCAGACAGCCTATATCAGCAACAATTCGAGCAATTGTGTGCTCAAGGAAACTACGGCGAAGCCGCCAAGATCGCGGCAAACTCTCCTCGCGGCTTTCTACGTACACCTCAAACCATCGAGCGTTTCAGGCAGGTGCCCCAGCAGCAAGGTCAGATGTCGACGATCTTGCAGTACTTTGGAATCCTGCTGGATAAGGGGCCTCTAAATCGAATCGAGAGTATCGAGCTTGTGAAGCCAGTCCTCGCGCAGAATCGAAAACACCTGCTTGAAAAATGGCTCAATGAGAACAAATTGGAATGCTCGGAAGAATTAGGAGATCTTGTTCGCTTGCATGATGTTCAACTCGCGTTGACGATATACCTGCGTGCAAATGTCGCACACAAAGCTGTCGCCGGATTTGCTGAAACAGGACAATTCGAGAAGATACTTCCATATGCGAAGCAGAGTGGATACAAGCCTGACTTCGCGGCCTTGTTACAGAACATTGTTCGGGTCAACCCTGGAAAAGGAGCCGAATTTGCCACAGCTCTCGCGAATGAGGAGGGTGGACCATTGGTGGACATCGAGCGTGTCGTTGATGTATTTCAGTCACAGAACATGGTTCAGGAGGCCACAGCATTCCTGCTAGATGCATTAAAAGAGAACAAGCCGGAACAGGGTCAATTGCAGACGCGTCTTCTCGAGATGAATCTCATCAATGCTCCCCAGGTGGCTGATGCTATTTTGGGAAACAGTATGTTCTCCTATTACGACAAAGCAAGGATTGCGCAACTTTGCGAGAATGCTCAATTGTACCAACGGGCCCTGGAAAACTCAGAAGACCCGAGCGCTATCAAACGCAACATTGTCCGGACCGACAAACTGAACCCTGAGTGGCTGGTAGGGTATTTCGGACGGATGTCTCTAGAGCAATCTCTGGACTGCTTGAACGAGATGCTGAAGGTCAATATTCGTCAGAACTTGCAGGCTGTTGTCCAAATCGCTACAAAATACTCGGATCTCTTAGGGGCCAACCGACTGATCGACTTATTCGAGAAATACCGGACAGCCGAAGGCTTATACTACTATCTGGGTAGCATAGTAAACCTTAGCGGGGATCCAACCGTGGTTTTCAAGTATATCGAGGCAGCGACCAAAATGCAGCAATTCTCCGAAGTCCAACGCATATGCCGCGAGAACGATCACTACAACGCAGAAAAAGTCAAGAACTTCTTGAAGGAAGCGAGACTGCCAGACCAACTACCGCTCATCATTGTTTGCGACCGCTTCAACTTCGTCCATGATTTGGTCCTGTATCTATATCAGAATCAGCAATTCAAGTCTATCGAGGTCTATGTTCAGCAAGTCAATCCAGCGAAGACACCGTTCGTCATTGGCGCTTTGCTCGACGTCGACTGCGAAGAACATGTTATCAAAAACCTCCTACAGTCAGCCGATCCTGGACGTATTCCAATCGATGATCTCGTAGCAGAGGTTGAGTCTCGGAATCGGCTTAAGCTACTTCTGCCTTTCCTAGAGGCCACTCTGGCAAGTGGGAACCAGCAACAAGCCGTTTACAATGCTTTGGCCAAGATCTATATTGACAGCAACAACAATCCGGAGAAATTCTTAAGAGAGAATGACGCCTACGATACGCTGGTTGTGGGCAAATACTGCGAGAAGCGTGATCCCAACCTGGCCTACATCGCATACCAGAAAGGCCAAAATGACATTGAGCTTATCAACATCACGAATGAAAACGCTATGTTCAAAGCGCAAGCACGATACTTGCTCGAACGCGCTGACCTGGAGATCTGGGCCTTCGTCCTGAACTACAACAACATGCATCGGCGGTCCCTCGTTGACCAGGTCACCTCTACTGCGGTACCTGAGTCTACTGAGCCGGAAAAGGTATCAGTGGCTGTTAAAGCCTTCCTGGATGCTGACATGCCCGCCGAACTCATCGATCTTCTTGAGAAGATCATATTAGAACCTTCACCATTCAGCGACAACGGCAGCCTCCAAAACCTTCTGATGCTTACCGCCACAAAAGCGGACAAGGGTCGAGTCATGGACTATATTCATCAGCTCTCTGCCTACAATGCCGAGGAAATTGCGAATATGTGTATTTCAGTCGGCTTGTTTGAAGAAGCGTTCGAGATCTATAAGAAAGAGGAGGACCATCTTGCGGCGTCCAATGTCCTCGTGGAGCACGTTGTCAGCATTGACCGCGCACAGGAGTACGCTGAGCGCGTAGAGCTTCCTGAAGTCTGGAGCAAGGTCGCTAAAGCCCAGCTAGATGGTTTAAGGATCAGGGACGCTATAGAATCTTACATTCGTGCAGGCGACCCCAGCAACCACAATGAGGTCATTGACATTGCTACACATGCTGGCAAAGACGAGGATCTCATAAAATACCTTCGGATGGCCAGGAAGACGCAGCGGGAACCAGCTATCGATACAGCACTTGCTTTTTGCTACGCCCGAACCGATCAGCTCAGTGAGCTTGAAGACTTCCTCCACGGAACGAACGTCGCGGATGTCGAGGCTTCCGGCGATAAAGCATACGAAGAGGGCTATCACCAAGCAGCGAAGATATTCTTCACAAGCATCTCAAATTGGGCGAAGCTTGCAACTACCCTTGTACATCTCGAAGAATATCAAGCGGCTGTGGAGTGCGCCCGCAAAGCAAATAGTGTCAAGGTCTGGAAGCAAGTCAACGAAGCTTGTGTTGCCAAGAAGGAGTTCCGGCTGGCACAAATTTGTGGTCTGAATCTCATTGTCCATGCCGAAGAGCTACAAGATCTGGTGAAGCAATACGAACGCAACGGGTACTTTGACGAGCTGATATCGCTCCTTGAGGCTGGCCTGGGACTGGAGCGCGCACACATGGGCATGTTCACGGAACTGGGAATTGCTCTTTCCAAGTACCACCCAGACCGGGTGATGGAGCATATCAAACTTTTCTGGTCACGCATCAACATTACGAAGATGATCCACGCATGCGAAGAAGCACATCTCTGGCCTGAATTGATCTTCCTACAGTGCCACTTTGACGAATGGGACAACGCGGCGATATCCATGATGGAGCGTGCATCGGATGCGTGGGAGCACCAGTCTTTCAAGGATATCATCACCAAGTGCAAAAACGTTGAGATTTACTACCGTGCATTGAATTTTTACCTGCAAGAACAGCCTTTACTGCTAACGGATCTGCTTCAAGTCATGACAGCCCGCATCGACGTCAATCGGGTCGTCAAAATGTTCGAGAAGTCCGACAATACCCCTCTCATTAAACCGTTCTTGCTCAACGTTCAAGCCCAGAACAAGAGAACGGTCAACAATGCGATCAACGAGCTAGTAATAGAGGAAGAAGACTACAAGACCCTTCGGGACTCGGTTGAAAACTACGACAACTACGATGCTGTGGAGTTGGCCTCGCGTTTGGAGCACCACGAATTGGTCTTCTTCCGACAGATTGCCGCGAGCATCTACCGCAAGAACAAGCGGTGGGAGAAGTCAATTGCTTTGTCGAAGCAGGACAAACTCTTCAAGGATGCCATCGAGACGGCGGCCATATCACGCAAGACCGAGGTGGTGGAGGATCTTCTTCGTTATGTATGTGCTTTCAACTCCCATATCAGTTATCACACGCTAATCGGAAACAGTTCGTGGAGATCGGCAGTCGGGAATGTTACGTTGGCATGCTGTACGCTTGCTACGACCTGATACGTCTGCACGTTGTGATGGAACTTTCATGGCGGCATAACCTCACGGACTTCACCATGCCGTTCCTCATCAACTACATGAGTCAGCAGGCATCAACGATCGAGACGCTGAAGAAGGACAACGAGGAGCGTAAGGCCCGCGAGGCCAAAGATCAGAAGGAGGAGAATGATGCGCCCATCCTGGGTGGATCGCGGCTCATGCTCACCCAAGGCGCCGCGAGTCCCATGCCCTACCCACAGACGAACGGTATCGCGACCCAGCCAACCGGGTATCGAGGCTTTTAGTGGCACAATGGAGCGATGGCGATGCTCTATGCGTCGTGGGTGATTCCGAAGGGTGGGGAGGGGGGTGATTCTGGCGAATGATAGCAATCCGTGAGGGGCATGACATTTGCTGCAGTTCTGGACACAATGTTAGGGGGATGCATATGCGGTGATCTGCTGATCCTGTCGAGGAGCAGCATGTGTACTATTGGCAAAGGCGCTTGACCTCACGGAGCGAGCTTTTGTTGTGTATTATCTTAGAAAGCGAATTCTGAAGGCCAGACAGCTCCGAGGTCCTCGGGCTTGGGATGCTTCAACTGCATGATCCTTCCTTCCATCGTGCTATAACAACGGTGATAATGTAAAGTAGACCGATCATACAACCGTAAAGCTCTGCTCCGAAATGGTCAGAGAGTATGAGTCAAGGGTACAGAACGAACACACGCAGCGTAAAAGCGAACTGTCATTGGCCTACGGGTGAGAGAGGTCTTTTAGCGCCAAGAGGATGTCCAGACTTGTCCCCACAAAGTAAAGTACTTCATTTGAATTGCGCGTCAACGTCAATATTGGACTTCGGCAGAGATTGGAATGCTTCAGAGAGCACTTTGAGAGAAGGACCTTGCTTCCCACAGTCTTCTTTCCCAGGGGGTCGCGCTTGCCGATTTTCAGTGGGGAGCCCACGGTTAGGGACTGCGTTGCTGACATCTCCCGTTCCCAACGCCAAACTCGACGTAAAAATCAAAACGTCATCATGCAGTCTAAATTGCAGAGGGCGCACTTATGGTTAAGAGCATATCGAAACCCCTATCGGCGCCTCGTAGTGGGCAGATACTTCTACATGGGATTCGACACCAAGCTCAAGATGCCCAACGTGAAGCCGTAAGGCAGTCGAACCGTTGACAGTTGCCTCGGTACTGAAACGTCTCGGAGCTTATGCACGGTCAATACCTTACTACTGCCATAATGTTTTCCAAGGTGTGGGCTTCCTTAAGACCGACCAGGCGAATTAGAATTACCTGATACCTCATTCCTTATCAACGGTCTGGTGAACTACTTTACTGCATCGGCCCGTGCAGCGCTAAAAGCCAATTCAACGAAGCTAGCCGAAGCGGTCCGCTCTGGGCCGAGGGGTTTCTCAGTAATAACGTTCCTTTTCTCTGGCCCCACCAAGAGTTCAATATAATTTACCTTCCAACCTCTCATCATGCTCTGGTCTCCACCAATGTACGATAGCCTCATTGTATAGACCTACTTTCCCTACAGCTTCCGATCTTTTAAGCCTTCAGTCGATCACGAGGCATAATAGTCTTCGCCGATATGGCGAACTGCTCGGTGCATCAACGGCTGAGGGCCAATTCGACCATTATGGAGCTCAAGAAGATCCTCGTCGCCAATCGAGGCGAAATTCCTATACGAATATTCCGAACCGCGCACGAGCTATCTCTTCAAACCGTGGCCGTCTTCAGCTACGAGGATCGCCTCAGTATGCACAGACAGAAGGCTGACGAAGCATATGTCATTGGCAAACGAGGCGAATACACTCCGGTTGGAGCATACCTTGCACAGGACGAGATCATCAGAATCGCAAAACAGCATGACGTGAACATGATACATCCGGGCTATGGATTCTTATCGGAGAACGCTGGATTTGCGAGGAAAGTAGAAGCAGCTGGCCTGATCTTCGTAGGACCAACAGCGGACACAATCGATGCACTTGGCGATAAAGTCTCGGCCCGGACCCTTGCCGTCAAGGCCAAGGTGCCCGTTGTGCCAGGTACCGAGGGCCCTGTGGAGAAGTTCGAAGACGCAAAAGCCTTCACCGACGAATATGGCTTTCCAATCATCATCAAGGCGGCTTTCGGAGGCGGGGGACGTGGAATGAGAGTCGTCCGAGAGCAAGCAACACTCCAAGAGTCGTTTGAGAGAGCAACATCGGAAGCCAAATCCGCGTTCGGAAACGGAACAGTGTTCATCGAGAGATTTCTGGACAAGCCCAAGCATATTGAGGTGCAGCTTCTCGGCGACAACCACGGCAATATAGTTCACCTGTACGAGCGAGACTGTAGTGTGCAGCGACGACATCAGAAGGTCGTTGAACTAGCCCCAGCGAAGGACCTCGACCCTGTACTACGAGACCACATGCTGGATGATGCGGTAAAGCTAGCAAAGTCAGTTGGTTATCGAAATGCGGGCACTGCGGAGTTCCTAGTGGACCAGCAAGGTCGGTATTACTTCATCGAGATCAATCCTCGAATCCAGGTCGAGCACACTATCACCGAGGAGATAACGGGGATAGATATTGTGGCAGCACAAATACAGATCGCTGCAGGGGCAAGCCTGGCACAGCTTGGGCTTACCCAGGATCGTATCTCCATTCGCGGATTTGCTATCCAATGCCGAATTACTACCGAGGACCCTGCGAATGGTTTCTCTCCAGATACTGGCAAAATTGAGGTATATCGTTCAGCTGGCGGTAACGGTGTGCGGCTGGACGGCGGCAACGGGTTTGCCGGTGCTATCATCACACCATTCTATGACTCTATGCTAGTGAAATGTACTTGCCTTGCATCTACCTACGAAATTGTGCGAAGAAAGATGCTTCGCGCTGTGGTCGAGTTCCGCATCCGTGGCGTGAAAACCAATATTCCTTTCCTAGGCTCCTTGTTGACGCATCCGACCTTCATTCAAGGAAATTGCTGGACGACCTTTATTGATGATACGCCCGAGCTCTTTGCTCTTGTTGGAAGCCAAAATCGTGCACAAAAACTCCTTGGATATCTAGGAGACTTGGCGGTCAATGGCAGCAGCATCAAGGGACAGATTGGCGAACCTAAGTTCAAGAGCGAAGTCATCATTCCGCAACTGTTGGACGAAAATGACAAGCCCATTGATACCACACAACCCTGCGGTCAAGGCTGGAAGTATATACTCGATCAAGAAGGTCCTGAGGCATATGCCAAAGCGGTTCGTGCCAACAAGGGCTGCCTCATCATGGACACCACCTGGCGTGATGCTCATCAGTCCCTGCTTGCCACCAGAGTCAGAACTGTAGATCTTCTGAACATCGCCAAAGAAACAAGCTACACATACAGCAATGCTTTCAGTCTCGAGTGCTGGGGAGGAGCTACTTTCGATGTTGCGATGCGGTTTCTCTATGAGGACCCCTGGGATCGTCTGCGGAAGATGAGAAGAGCCATTCCGAATATACCTTTTCAAATGCTGCTTCGAGGCGCTAATGGTGTTGCATATTCTTCGTAAGTCTTTCGCAGTGGGGTAAAAGTGACATCTGCTGACAATCATAGGCTGCCTGACAACGCCATCTACCACTTCTGTGAGCAAGCAAAGAAGCTCGGCGTCGACATCTTTCGGATCTTTGATGCACTCAACGATGTTGATCAGCTAGCTGTAGGTATTGGAGCGGTTAAAAAAGCAGGTGGGGTCGTCGAGGCCACGGTCTGCTATAGTGGGGATAGTGAGTCTTCTTCCCTTTCCCGGCCTCTTTCGATGCTAATCAATCTGTAGTGCTCAACCCCAAGAAGAAGTACAGCCTAGAATATTATATGGACCTCGTCGAAAAGATCGTCAAAATCGGAACCCATATCATCGGCATCAAGGATATGGCTGGAGTTCTGAAGCCGAAAGCCGCAACGCTCCTTGTTGGCTCTATCCGCAAGAAGTACCCGGACATTCCCATCCACGTCCATACCCATGGTAGGTGATCTTGGAGCTTTGATTTCCCTGTCTATCAATTGACTTCATAAAAAGATTCCGCTGGAACGGGCGTAGCAACCTACGTCGCTTGCGCTGAAGCCGGAGCCGATGCAGTCGACACCGCTACCGACAGCATGTCCGGCATGACATCCCAGCCCAGCGTTGGCGCTGTGCTAGCCTCTCTTGAGGGGACTGGCCTCGAGCCTGGTCTGAACGTTCGTCACGTACGGGCCCTCGACCATTACTGGGCTCAGCTCCGCCTCTTATACTCGCCTTTCGAGGCTGGTCTCACCGGACCCGATCCCGAGGTGTACGAGCACGAAATACCTGGAGGACAGTTGACGAATTTGATCTTCCAAGCTTCACAACTGGGTCTTGGAACACAATGGGCCGCGACCAAAAAAGCCTATGAGCAAGCGAACGACCTTCTTGGTGACATTGTCAAAGTTACGCCAACATCGAAAGTTGTCGGTGATCTGGCGCAATTCATGGTGTCAAATAAGCTTGGGTACGATGATGTTATCAAGAGAGCCAAGGAACTCGACTTCCCTGGGTCTGTCCTGGAATTCTTCGAGGGATTGATGGGACAACCATACGGCGGTTTCCCCGAACCCTTGCGGTCAGATGCTCTGCGTGGGCGCCGAAAACTCGACAAGCGGCCTGGCCTGACTTTGGAGCCCATGGATCTTGCAAAGATCAAGAAGGACATCAACGAGAAGTTCGGCAGCGCTTCGGATTGCGACGTCGCCAGCTACGCCATGTACCCGAAGGTGTTCGAAGACTACCGCAAATTCATCGCCAAGTACGGCGACCTTAGCGTGCTGCCCACTCGTTATTTTCTCGCTCGGCCAGAGGTGGGTGAGGAGTTCCACGTTGAGCTTGAAAAGGGTAAGGTTCTTATCCTGAAGCTCCTGGCAATCGGTCCGCTATCGGAGCAGACCGGGCAACGCGAAGTGTTCTACGAGATGAACGGCGAGGTCCGCCAGGTGACGGTCGAGGACCACAAGGCAGCAGTGGAGAACGTCAGCCGACCGAAGGCGGACAGCAATGACAGCAGCCAAGTGGGGGCGCCGATGTCAGGAGTGGTGGTGGAAGTCCGGGTGCATGAGGGCGGGGAGGTCAAGAAAGGCGACCCCATCGCTGTACTGAGTGCCATGAAGATGGAGATGGTGATCAGTGCGCCGCATTCGGGCAAGGTTGGGGAGCTGCAGGTCAAGGAGGGCGATTCAGTAGATGGGCAAGACTTGGTCTGTCGGATCGTGCAATAAAAGCGAGGGACAACGCTTGCTTTTTGCTTTTTTCTTGGAGGGGTCCTGATAGAGGCTTCAGTACATGTTTTGAAAGAGCTTCATTCATCCTCATTCGATTGATTCTACAATGACCGCCATCAGGCTTCAATGATCGATTTCAGCAACATTCGCAGGAGTCCCCGCCCGCAGCGCCACCACCCTCAAGACACCAACCCGTCAGATTGCTTAAACCACCTAATCACCAACTATCCTGCTGGGGGATCATACAATGATCCGTACCCCAAGCCCGCCGGCTACACTTGTCCATGTTTCTTGATTGTCGAATTGCCAAGTAGTTGGTGCCTTAGGTGCAACCGGAATGCTTTGACGATTTGCCTCATTAGCTATGGGTCTTTGTTGGTGGATCTGTCCATCATCATCCTGGTCTTGGCTCTTTTTTACAAAACCATTTCGACGACTCCACGGGAACAATTAACAGATAATAAAAGACAAAATCAGAGGAGACTCGAATTCTTAATCCACTTGATATCTCAATGCAACACCCTACCTTATGCAAATCTCAGGGTTAGAAATCACTACCCTATGTTTATGCCAGCAGATGCACTGAGGGGTCGAATGCATCAAGGGATCATAAACGAGTAGTGGGGCACCCGGACGTTCGTTCTATGCCGCAAACGGCAGCGTAGCATGAGATCATGGATCAGAATCCATCAAGGAAAGAGCGACACTGATCGAAGCTCAGAGCAAGGGGGCGGAGTCCCTCTATCACGCTTATTACCATCCTCTCTGAGCACATCACTTCCTCCTGCCAACCCATTTTCCCCTCTCGCAAATCCAAACCTCTTCAGCTTGAGAAGGAAATTCATAATCCTCGAATAACCCGCCATTGACCAATAATTGCAACCACTCCGTCCTCAACCCCCAGCTACCAACAGCAGGTATGTCCTCCAACGATAAGAGCCCCCCCAACATGAAAGCCGGCGGCACTGAACGACGCCGTGTAAGTCGCATCACCCCCTCTCTCCCATCATCTTGCACCAATGGTCCTTCCGAACCCCCAATGGTCCTTCAACACCCCCCTTCTCACCCATCAACCCCTTTCCTTTTCTCCAAAACCCCTCTGTCTCTCTGCCTTTCCCCCCCATCACAACACTCACTCCCAACGCCCATTCCCATCGTCTCACAACTCCCATATCCATGACCGTCGACTGATACCCCGCCCCGCTCCAGTCCTCCGCAACCAAATACAGCGGCCTCATGAACCAGAAGCGCAACTCCACCGACGCCGCGGCGACGGCGCGCAAGGCGAGCTTTGCGGAGCAGACCACCAAGCCGGGCTTCTTGGGCGGCATGTGGCACAGGTGAGTCTGCAGTCCCTCCACTCCCCATGGAAGTTACGAAGTGGGAAGACGGTTGGAAACAGTGAGAACGGATTCGGGCTAATGAATGGATGGATATAGCTTCACCAAGGGGAATGGGAAATGAGATACATATTGTGGATGTGGTGAGCGAGGAACGGAGGGAGGAAAGATTGTACGAAAGGAATGAAATGAGCGGTTGACTTGGCGTTGGCTCTAGATGGGGTGGCTACGATGTTACGATTAGGGGAACCATAGGAGCTAGGGTGAGAGGTTGGCGTGCTTGTGAGCTGTACATTCTTCTGGTGGTGGGGTTCGAACTGCAACGGTTGGGGAGAATGAAAGCTCTTCTACCCTCCTTCGTTCATTTCCCTCGATTCGCAAGCTCGCTCAAACTGGTCTCGCGGATATAGAAACCCCTTGACGAATAGCCTTAGCTCAAGCCAGAACAAGGCTTTCCCATCACCCATTTCGATAGAGCTCCACACAGTTCCGGCGTGTGGTATCACTTTGACGCCTTTCGTGGCATATCGCCATTTCTTCTCCCGGATCCGCACTGCTATGATCTCTTCCAATGCATAGGTTCGGCATCAAACCGACACGCTGCAGTACCGAATACGTTTTTGATATCGGTTCGGATCCCAGATCCATTGTTAAGAAAGTCGTAGAGATACTATCTGCCACCTCCGAATCCAGGCGGTGGGAAGCCTCGACCACCCGGCGGAGGCTGGAAGCCTGGAGGGGGTTGGAATCCCTGTGCTATTGAATTTGTCAGCGTGTTCCCGCAACCCACAATCAACCATTACAGTCCGTGACTTACGTGGTCCTCCTTGGAAGCCAGGCGGTGGTGCAAATCCAGCTACAGATGCCACAGTCAGCACATCCTCTAAACGAATACCAAGGCAGCTCACGCGGTCCCCCAGGCGGCCCTCCTCTGCCCCCAAACCCTGGCGGCCCACCTCCTGGAAAACCTCCTGGCGGGAACCCGGGAAATCCCCCAGGCGGCGCCGGTCCACCCACACCCACGGCCGGCCCACTCAGGCCTACTGGAAGTCCTCTCCCCGCTGGCCTGCTGATCCCTGGCCCAGCAGCCAGTGTCGGCGGTGCCCCTCCCGCTCCTCCAGGCGCACTCGTGCCAAGCCTTGCCGACGGATCCGCAGGTGGTGGACCATCGACAGAGCAGGAGACGATATGCGTGCCACGTACGATGGTGAGGCCTAAAGTGCGCTTTTCTTCGGATTCGACAAGGGCGGGGGTGCTGGCGCCAGGGGCGGCGGAGGCGCCTTTGGTGGGTTTGCGCTTGACACGGCGGAATTCTTCGGTGTCTGCTAAGACGAGGTTCATGTGCTAATCAATTAGGTGTCAGTCAATCTTCCGATGTGGGGACTGAGCCTGTAGACTGCGAAACGTACCTTATCGAAAGCGAGCATTTGACCGGTCATCTGCCGGCCGTCGTTGAGGGTTATTCGCATGCGGTAATTGATCTGCGGATACTGTGAGCTGCCACAGAAATGAGACTCGAGGCAGATAGGAGCTTACTAGATTTTGCTGCGCCCATAATTAGCTGTCAATGTCAACAAACCGTAGAGCGCATGCTTGGAACTTAAGGTAGGAGCTTACCATCTTTCCCTGCTTGTTCGCCATTTTGGCTGAGCTGAGTCGCAGTCACGACCGTCTCAATGTTCAAAGACTGTGGTTGAATCCTTGACTTTGTCGCTACCCAAGTTCTTGTCTTGAAGTTCAAAAAGGGTAATGGGTTCCAGGTGATTTGCGGTCTTGTAACACTAGAGAGAAATAAGAAAGGACGCTAGGCCTCGCTTACTCAAACCGCACAACCTCCGAGAGTCTGTAGATCGACTTCCGCAGCTTTTAGAGATATACGGCAGAATTGACCACCAATTCCTCTAGCTATGGTAAGCATTCGCTCGTGCTTCGAAGGTAATGAGGTCATCAAGATGGACGGCTAATATTGTGATCCGCAGGCGGAAACCAAGAAGGACAAGAGCGCAAATCCCATGCGCGAGCTCCGCATCGAGAAACTCGTCCTCAACATCTCCGTCGGCGAATCTGGCGACAGACTCACCCGTGCTGCAAAAGTGCTCGAACAACTCAGTGGTCAAACACCCGTCTACAGTAAGCCATCTTCTCCAATTACTTTCTTTGACGGTCCCCCTAAGGAACCCCAGTTTTCTAACCTATCCTCCTCTACAGGCAAAGCCCGCTACACCGTCCGCACATTCGGCATCCGCCGTAACGAGAAAATTGCCGTCCATGTCACCGTCCGTGGTCCCAAAGCCGAAGAAATCCTCGAACGCGGTCTCAAGGTGAAGGAGTATGAGTTGAGGAAAAAGAACTTCTCGGAGACGGGCAACTTTGGGTTTGGCATCAGTGAGCACATCGACTTGGGGATCAAGTATGATCCCGCGATTGGCATCTACGGCATGGACTTCTATTGCTGCATGTAAGTTTTGGTGCATCAGCCGAGGTTCTTCGGCGAACAATTGCGACGGATACCTGGGATCAGAAACACAAGGATGCAAAGGAACAGTGCTGACATAAAGATGCAGGACAAGACCCGGCCAGCGAGTCGCCAAGCGAAGACGTGCGCAGAGCAAGGTCGGTGCGAGCCATCGTATCAACCAGACTGAGACGGTCAAGTGGTTCAAGAACCGGTTCGAGGGTATTGTGCGTGGTGATCGGACATAGGCCTACCGCGACGGAATACGGAAAGTGATGATATGCCAGTCCAACTAGCTAGATCCAAACGCATGTTGCAAGATAGGCTACAATGCAAGCATTAACTATGGAGGCTTCACTTGGGTGATTTGCCGCTTAACCATGACGATGTGATGCATATGCCGTGCTCTCGGCCTCTCGATACTGCCGATGCAGCGCCGTTTATTGATTCGACAACATGAGCATTTCTGGAGTTTTGACGTTACTGACAAGCTGGACCCTGGTTGTTGGATAACCTGTGAATCTGCCCGGTCGAAGAAGGCCCGCTTGCTCTCTACGAAGGGTTCGCAATATTCGTTCGGGACAACCACATTGCTAACAGGCTGCTCGCTTTCCGAAAACTGGGATTGAATACGGAGAACCTTCGCCGGCAGCATTTACATCAATCGTATCACATGAGGACCGTCTGACGGTATGGCATCAAAACATGGCCCAAGCATTGGGCTGATAACCCTTCTATTCGGCAAGATGTAGCTGACATATTCGCTATGACCATTACAATCGACAGAGACGTATCTCGGCCATTCTCCGACGATTTGAATTATGGGATCTTGTAAGCCTGCAAGCTACCGCGGCGCAATAGACATGTTGCGCTTTTATGAGCTTCAATGACTCCATACGTCCCTCCCTCGCCAAGCTGATGCAACCGGGAAATGCCGTCAGGTTCGAACAAAAGCAACTTGCACATCCAATCCTTACTTGAGCCCCTTCTCAGTCCCATTGCCCTTGCCAGGATATCGCTGCTTCTCGAATACCTTCTGCATTTCCGTTCCCTGAAATCCCATGAGTCAGCCGGTGCGCATTCGGCTTCTGCAGCAGCATTTCGTAGCTCACCTGAGGTGTCTGCTCCCCGATCTTCTCTGCATAATGCGGTGTATTGATTCCGGTGTCTCCTTCCTGCTTCCCCTGCACCTGGTTTGGCCGACCTCTGGGCGATGCAACGGCTGGTGTATGATCTGGGGTTCCACCGCCGGAAGAAAAGCGCTTCTCGATGTTGCTCACGCCTGGAGTACGCAAGGGGTTGAAGAAGTAGAATGCGCCTGGTGATAGTAAGTTAGCAGGACATCCTTTGTCGTACGCAAGAATCGGCCTCGATTATATTGTAGATCTGAGGGAAATGTAGGAAGGAACGTACCGCCTACGACCCCGAGTCCGATGAGCTTTCGCTTGTGTGTTTGGATGATGTTCATGCTTGCGGTTAGGAGTATTTTGGTGTAACGCAGGGATCGGATGGAGCCTGGATAATATTGCCTGACAAAGAGTAAATTAGTCCTGGCAGGTATGAATGGAAGTATTTTGTGGCGAATCGATATGCCGATGTAGCGATTCTTTCGCCGCACTATTACTGTCAGAAATTCTTACATCTACATGCACGACGTCATATGAAAGATTGACAGGGGGGACTCCGGTAGTGCCTCCGGTTCCGCTCGATCTCTTGGCATACCTAACGCTGCCCGATTAGATATAGTAACCCTGAATTGCACCTGTCTACCTATGAGTCCACCGCCAAGCCACAGCCCTACATCGGCGATAGTCGCATCTAACCTCAACGCATTCAGCACTGCCAAAGCACACGACACCTCTTAAAGTACGAGTAACCTACCCTGGGCAACCCATCATGGCCGCCGCAGTATCCGCCCTCAATGCGAAGATCCGATCCCAACCCGTCCTCAACTATGTCTGCTCAACCCGTAAGCCCACCTCACCAGCCCCAGACTCCGCTCAACCGACCGAGGGAAAGCCCGACGAGCAGCATTAACGAACCCATAGATTTCTGGGGTCCCGTCTCCAACTTCGGCATCCCCATCGCCGCCGTCCTCGACACCCAAAAGGATCCCGAGATGTTCGTCCTCCCCGCTTTGTCCTCCCAATGTCACCACCCCTCCCAACGTCAGTCGTCTACAAACGATTCGCCCAGCTGACATACCGCGGTATGGTGCAGGATATCCGGCCGCGTGACCGGCGCGCTTCTCCTCTACTCTTCGACCTTCATGCGGTACTCGTTTGCCGTGACGCCGAAGAACTACCTGCTGTTCGCGTGCCACTTTGTGAACTTCGGGGCGCAGACGACGCAGGCGGTCAGGTTCATGAAGTATTGGAAGTACGTCGAAAGATCTCGTTGATTTCTACGGTGTACGCTGGTTGTATACGAAAGGCTTCGGAAGCGTATATGAACGAGATGTGGGGGAACTTGCGAAGGCTGAGAAGGCCAGCAAGCGGGAACATCTCGAGTTGTTGCAGAGGAAATGCTAATACCTATCTTTCCTTCTAGCTACGGTGGTCGCGAAGCCGCACTCGAAGCACAAGCACAACAAGGACTAAGGGATGGGGAAGCCGAGGGAAAAAGGATGTTGGCTCAGGCTGAGGAGACAGGAAAGGGGCTTGTGGACGAAGCCAGGAGGAAAGCCAATGAGGTGGCCGATAAGGTTATCCGATGAGGTTGGCGAACGAGGGCCGGGAAGGGAAAGACACCTGTACATAGGCTGAAGGATTCGGTGCACTTGTGGTCTGGAAATGGAAATCTACATGTCTGAAGGCATCCTTTCTGAAGACATTGTGGAAAGTGATGAGGTATAGAAGAGCATGCCGGAAGCACAAGCGGAGTTCCAGTCGTTGTTTTTGCCCGCTGACCCCCAAGGGATCGATCGTTATGCAGCGAACTTACCGCCATAGTATGTCAGGTTTCCAAATGCAGTCTGCATTGGTACTTGTTCCCACCACAAAGTGTCACTGTTGTATGGCCAAGCTTGAGAAAAGTAGAACTAGATACCGACATGGCTGTCAAACATGCCTTTGTATCTACGTCTATCGGTCATATCTCACAAGCCATAAACATTCATAGCGCATGCTCTCCTTTTTCCATCAGCTCCTGATCCCTCTGCGTCTAAGCTCTAATACTAGCGCCAAGCTCCCCCAACTGTAGTCTCAGTGGTGGAACAGCCTTACACTCTGCTCCACAAACGTCATTCCCAGCTTCTCCGCCGTCTCAAAGACCGCTTGGTCCATCTGGCTACCTGTCGGTGCAGCAATGTACTTGACCCCTGATCTGCCAGCCCGTAGTACATTATCGATGAACGGGAACTTTTCGCATGTTAGCCGTCACGATCACCAAGCCTTTGAGATGTGCTACTCACAAATGCATCACTCGACACGCACACCCCTTGCAATCCCGCTAGCCACTGCTCTCTCTCCTCCGCAGTGAATGGCTTGGGGACTTCCTCGAAGTTCTTCTCATAATCTTCCTTCTCGACGCCCTCACGGGGGACGAGCCCACCGCACAACATATCAATGGCATTGCTTTTGTCCGGCCTCTTGGTGCCCTGCTTCCATTTGATGTCTCGAGCTCGCTCGTGGAAGCGCATCCACCAGTTATCTGCCTTGTCGCCTGCCAAACGCGTACAATGGATTCGTGATTGCTGTCCCGCACCAAGACCAATGACTTGGCCATTCAGAGCGTAGCAGACGGAGTTCGACTGGGTGTATTTGAGTGCGATCGTTGCGACCGTAAGGTCTCGGAGAGAAGTCTCATGTAGTGGAGGGGAGTCCTTGGGTGTGACAATGGCGTTGAAGGAGTCTTTAGGGCTAATTTGTACATCGTTGCGGTGTTGTTGAAGTTGGATACCATACACTGTCTTTGTTTCAAGGAGTGGAGGTTCGTACGCCTCATCCATTTGAAGGACCAGATACTTGCCTCCCTTCTTCTTTGTAAGGATTTCGAGCGCTTTAGTAGAGTAAGAGGGCGCTATGACGCCATCTGAGACTTCGCGAGATATGATTTTGGCGGTGGGAACGTCGACTTCGTCTGATAAAGCAATGATATCTCCGAAACTGGACATCCGATCCGCCCCACGTGCACGAGCGTAGGCTTGGGCTAGACCAGAGCTTTCAATGCCTTCGATGTCGTCTACCATGTTCACTTTACGCTCATCCTCTCCCATGGGTACTCCAATGGCTGCACCGGCGGGGGAAACATGCTTGAAGCTTGCGGCTGCGGGCATATCTAGAGCTTTCTTCAATTCTTTAACAAGTGGCCATGCATTGAGGCAGTCCATGAGGTTGATATAGCCTGGAGAGCCACAGAGAACTTTGAATGGTAACTGACCCGTCTTGACGTAGGCTGATGCGGGCTTCTGGTGTGGATTTGCACCATATCGAAGAGATACTTGCTGGACGCCATCGCCGGCATAACGCTTTCGGAAGAAATCCGATATTGTTGCGTCGTAGTCTGCAGTGTGCTCAAAAGCCTTCAAGGCGTAAAGCTTTCGCGTCTTTTCCGTAACCTCCCCTTCCTCTAGCTCTTTCAAAAATTCCGGGTAGTCTTCTGGGTCGCTTAGGATGGTGACTCTCGAATGATTCTTTGCTGCTGCTCGTATGAGTGTCACACCTCCCACATCTATTTCCTCTACAGCTTCCGGGATGGTGACGTTGATCTTCGCAATGGTGTCCTTGAATGGGTACAGGTTGCAAACAACGTAGTCGACTTTGTTGATATTCTGCTCTGCCAAGTCCTTCTCGTCTGACTCTAGATTTCGCGCAAGGATCCCTGCGTGCACGGCAGGATGAAGAGTTTTGACTCTCCCGGAGAGCATCTCTGGTGCGTGAGTGATCGCCGAGACATCACTGGCGAGGCAACGTCAGGGTCTATCTTTGGCCGATTTACGAAACATAGGATTGGTACATACTCGACGTTGAAGCCCGCTTCTCGGATAAGTTTCGCAGTGCCCCCAGAGGCCAGAAGTCGAATGTTGTTCTTGATTAATCCTTTCGCTAGATCGAGTAGCCCGGTCTTGTCATAGACGGAGAGGATGGCTTTGAATTTCGTCAAGATACTACAGATAAAGTAGGCATGTTTGGCGCAAGTTGGTCATACCTGTTCGTTGCACCTTGCTATTGGCCATGTTGGAGTCAACCTGAGAAGCGAAACTGAGGCAGACGACCAGGCTTCTCGGTAAAGCGAAGCATAAAGCTCAGTGGCTATTTGCAATTGAAAAACACGCGTGTTACACCATATTCGCCGTGTTGACATGCATCTACATTGGAGAGTGTTTGGAGAAAATGGAACCGAGGGACAATCGATAACACCGGCCATGCCTCGTGCTTGTCGGCCCGAGGTGGATCCACTTTTAGCCGCAAGATATAAATCCGATATTCCATGGCCACACAGAGATCTTCTCTTTTCTCTCCATATCAACAACGCAAAATACCACATTCCCTATAAAAGCATTCCTCCGAGATGTCTACTTCGTGTATGCTCCAGGACCGAGGAAATCGTCAACGAGAATGGAGACCAAGCAGTATTCTGCGCTGCCGATCTTGGGTGCGGTGCTCCTCTTGTGCACCCGTGAGGAGGGCCGCAATGATTGGCTGTATAAGTCTTTGCGTCCTGGTTGGAAAGCATTCGGTTAATATTACTCTTTGGTTCAATCGAAAAACCAAACCAGCGTGACATCTGTAGCGGAGACATCGGTTGTAGTGGTTTAGTAGGCTTTCGGTGGCTCGAAGAGCGCCCTGGGGAAATCCGAGCACACGCGATTACCATTCCTTTGAAACTCCCAATTGCATATTCCGAGTAGGAATCACTAAATCTCAAATCTCAAATCATGGAAGAGTGGTATTTGTGATCGTTCGAAGCTCTCGCTGATATTCAAGCGGTGCTTTCTCTTCTCCTCTGATGCCCTACCGCCAGTCTACGCCCAATGTTGCCGAAGCAGACACTGCTACAAAAGAGGACGCTCGCAATCCAGGTACTTACCCCAATGCTCTCAACACTGATCAGGCCATCGTATCCAGCATGATGAGATGACATGTTGACGGCATTGGCATTCGGTGACGGTGCCGGAGCCGGTGAGGGCACCATATCCGGGTTTATGCCCAAGCACATCGCGGTGCCCGTGAGTCCAACAATCATGGAGAGGATTAAACCTGGCTTTGAGCGGTCCACCAGATACCATAGTACGGGGTTGACCAATGCCAATGTCAGTGAGACTTGTAGCGTGGATTGCCATGGAAGGCGACGCTATCGCTGGTATTAGCTCGGGGTGATGCTTAAGGCAGCTTTCGTAAGCTTACTATGGCGAAGGCGATTCCGATGAATGCCCCTATACTACGGATTACCGGTGTCCAATCCGTACGGGCGTCGTTCCATGACGGCGACGAAGATGTATCGTCTCTAATTGTGCTTGTACTGAGCGATCTTGGACGATCCTTCTCTACCTCTGCAGGTAGATCGAACTCATAGTCCCCCATCCCTTCTTCCCAATATGTATCCACCCATGGTAAAAGAGTACCAAGAAGTACGCCGGCAATTCCCCAAGTGATGAGATACCACTTCGAGTATCGCTCAATGCCTTCAATCTTGACCGGAGCTAGCTGTTGGTTATCATGTAGGTGTACAATAATCACCCCGTAGGCCACCCCGAGAACGAAAAGCAGTGTTGTCCGTCGCGCCAGGGAGGGGAAAGTCCCCCATCTGGTAAAGCGATGTTGAGGATGTGGTTTCGACAACGCGGACTGGGTATAAGCGCCTAGCAATGGTGGTAGCTTGTCGTCCACACTTGGTCTCCATGATGGTGTCTGAGCTCCATTACCCCACGGCGTGGAAGGCTCCTCCGAGGGAGCATAGATCCCAAACAACGTGGATGAGGTCAGGTTGAGGACTGAACGTGTTCGGCTCGAAAGCGACTCTTTCGACGCGGTCTTCGATTCTCCAGCCACTGGGTCGTCACTCTCGTTCGGCGAAGGGGTTGGTGGATTGGTAGAATTGCCTGAGACCGGAGTCATGTCGAAGGCTCGGCGGGGTATGGGGCGAAGGAGCGGTGATGAGTCCGTCATCTCGAGGGGAATCGGAAAGGTTGTTCTAGACCGTTGTTGCACAGAGTCAAGTTTAAGGTCTTGTTCCTGTCGACACCTTCCGGATGCCTAGCCAAGTCTTTCTTACACGTCAGCCTGGTGCATGAGGATTGCGGAGGATGCAGAAGCTGGCAGCACGACAAGATAGGCCCACCGGGTCATCGAAGGGGGGTCCATAAGTGTTCTGAAAGCAAAGCGAGCCAAGATGAGGGGACTGCATGATGGAGAGCACCAAGAAGGGTCTGATGCTGACAGGAGAGTCACGGCGGTTGGAGCAGGTCGAGCATGTGACAGTCGAGAAATCGAAATGGTCGGTCCGAAGACTTCACATTCACTCTTCGTCCTGTGTCGCCTCTCGAGCCATTTTTGCATGTTTGGTTCCTTGTTGTCAAGATAACGTAGGTCGAAGTAAATCTTTCCAGAAACCCGGAGGTGGTTCTTGGAGGCAATTGCCCCGAAAGTGCTAGTGACTGTTCCGTAGCTCAATATCTACAAATAAACTGGGTACAAGAATGTAACATGTTCATGGCCGAAGAGCACATCCTCATCGGCCGTCCATGTTCTCATCCTCGGTCATATCTTCACTCTCTTCGCCTCCACTCTCTCCATCCATCTCCACATCCAATTGCTCGTCATCCCGGCGCTCCCCAAGTAAATCAAGATCGAGGTCGTCTAAGCCTTCCTCTTGGACCTCGTCCCTCATCGGGCTCCTATTCCCAGAGAGGGCGCGGCCACTGTAAATCCGGCTTCGCTTCCTGATCGAGAACCCGGATTGTTCGTCGCCGGTGCCAAAGTCCTCTCGCTTCCGCTTTCGCTTGAGATACTCCCGCTTGGACCCGTTCGGTAGCACCTCGCTTTCTTCTCTGACAAGCCTTCGCACAGCCCTGTCGAGCACCGTTTTGATTCGAATCGCTTCTTCACCGTAATCCTCTGGCTCGTCTCGAAAGTTCGGTAGCAGCCCACCGGGACCCCAGACATAATCAACGTCGTCTTCGCTATCGTAAGTGTCGGGCAGATCGCGAATCCGTTTCATAGCTCGGAAGACGTTCGTGCGCCCTTCCTTTCTTCGCCGTTCTTGGACTTGGTGGTGTTCTCGAACAAGCTTCCTGAACAGTATGCGATCGATACGCATTTTCCTGTTCACAGTCACTGCTTTCTGATGCGATGTCTCTGGTCGCGAACGGCGTGATCCCGTCCCGTTGACAATATTGTTATAAGCTGGGGGCTGGATTGCAGTGCGCGGTGGTGCAGGCGACGAGTCAGATGGTCGATAAGACTTCAAAATTAGCCGTTGCGCAGGGGCAGGTTCGGCGCCTCGAGTGAAAGCATCTTGGTTGATAGTCTGGAAGGCTGGCAGACTGGGCGCCGATAGGCCGCTTACCCTTCCGGCAGTGGGCGCAAGTCCCACATCGAGTGGGTCAGTGTGGTCCACTGCGGCGGGCGAAGGCGACCGAGTGCGGTCTTCGTCTGACATGAGGATGTCGTTGATCGCATTCGTGCCTGTCCTTTTTGTCAGTAAGGCTTTGCTAAGAGACAGAAATGGACCGTCTCTATTGCTTTTACCTTTCTTAGCTTTCTTCAACGGTGGTCCAACGGTTGCGTCTTCTTCAAGTATTCGCCGCCTTTCCAGCCTCTTCCTCTCGCCATACGCCATCTCGGCTTCCGTATCCTCATTTTCAGCTTCGGCTTGTGTCTCACTGAGATGCTCGAATGCGGGAACTTTGAGAGGTAGCCCACCCGTTCCCTCTCCGACTTGCCCCGGACCGAAAGGATTATCCTTTGCCGCTTGACCAGAGAAATCGCTCTCGAGGTAGAACCATATAAGCCATAAGAAGGCTTTGGCTCTGCTCTTACTGCTCAAGGTGCCTCGCATGACCAAGTCAAAGAAGTCCCTCGGAGGGAAGAAATGCAGTTCAGAAATCTTCGGGGCGTATTGTGATAACACAAAGATCAAGTTCACGGGGTTAGTACGGGGTATGCGCAGTGATTTGATCCTGTCCAGCGAATTCGGTCCAGCATCTTCCGAAGCCCCTTTTAGGATAGACTTCAGCCGCGGTGCATCCTGTAATTGTTTGTAGGCGATTGGATCCTGGTGAGCTTGAAGACATGGAATGGCATGGTACGTCCTCAATTGGGCACGCATCTCAGGGAAAACTAGAGACGCCGGTCAGCGAAGTCTGGGCAATGTAAAGTATCGCATGCTGACAATTCAGAGTAGTGTTCATTCGGCCAACGTTGACTAGCAAGCAGACCATTGCCATGTTCAGTGCCTGTGTGCGCTCCGCTAGCAACTTCTCCTTGAGGATCTTGCTGGTCTTACTGCTTCTTGCCATGGCATCAATGTAGATATTGGCAAAAGTGTGCCCGGTTGATCCATCTGAGTCCATGGTAAAGACGGCAGTCTGGTCTTCAAAGACATGACGGAGGAACAGAAACTGTATATCTCTCCGCCACAACGGTTGTCCGTCTTCTTTTTTCAGGTGCCGGATCTTGTTGCCTGAGTAGACGGAGCCGACTGTGCCATTCGCATTACGTCGGGTATGTGCCACGGTCATGGTGTACGACGGGTTGACTTCTGCCGCCCTCGTGTAAGAATCGTTCTGTACGCTGGTCTCATCTTCCGTTGGCTCGCTACCCCCTTCGTGTATCCAGATCATGTCTTTTTGACGCTTACTCGATTTCGCGTGCCCTGGGGTCACATGAGCCGGTGGAGACCTGATTTGTGTGTCGTTGGATGCTAGCACATGTTGTAGACTTTGTCTCGGATCGGGTTCGTCATTGCGCGTCGGTGGAGAAAGGGGAGCACTTTGTCTTGTGCTTGGGGATGGCGACTCCATGCCTGGGCGCAAAGATGCATGGATTGCGCTTGGAGGCGAACGGTGTGTAGAATCGACATGCTCTGAATCCAGAGGGGGGTAGTCTTGTCGATGGCTGTCGGCTGTAGCCATAATAAGGGATTCTCTACCGGTACATCGAGGGCATTATGACCGTCCGTATCCACGATACTTTGACTCGACTACGGGGGGGGGGGCCTGGCTCGACGGAATTGCAAAGGAGATGGGCCCACGATCAGACCGAAACGCTAGATGTGATACCACTTAATGTGAATTGATGGTGTAGGGACAGTAGTCAGAGGTTGAAGTCAGTTAGCGCTGATGTATGTCCATACTCACTTACTTTACTCAGGGTCATTTGTGGTCCAGCTTTCAATGATAAGACGGGCGGCCCGATTTGCCGTTCGCAGCCAAGGCCACCTAGCTGAAAAGAGCTTGGTTTCCTTTATACCAAAGTCCGAGTACCTCGGTGCAAAACTTGACCAGTGTCGATGACTGAATGCGAGTAGTCACTCCATATCATTTGATTTGACTCGACGCTCTACCAGTCCACGTGATTGTCACACGTATGGAAAAAGCGAACATGTTTGCAAGTGGAGCTTCAAGTTCTAAGGATACGTTTGTTATGAAGCCGCGGTCTCAGGCCCGGCATTGTCGATGGCCAGTGCATACCACCAAGGGCTGCCTCGGATAGCCCTTAAACTCGAGAACCTTGACAAAGTCGCCAAAGTATAAGTCGCTGGTAGAAGCTGACGTGCTCCTGCTCAATCATTGAGCAACAACTGTGCGCTCCTGGTGACCATCCTGGATTATGCCCGTGAAAACGCCAATCGCACTTTTATGCCCATCTATCGCCATGAGGCCGTGAACCATCGTCTCGCCTCTGGTATATACAGAGGCTGTAGGTCTATGTCAGTAGAAACACTGGCTCGATAAGGGCTGGCTCGAATTGGCGCTTTAGATAGAGAAATGCTCAGGAGTAAGACCGAAGCTGAAGCCAGATGGAAGTTGCTGAAATCGAAAGAAATCTATGTGTGTGCATCAATGCCCGGGGGGTGTCGTCCAGATAGCGCAATCATGCTACATTGTAGCACATTTGTAAAGCGCCCACATGCATCACCGCCCATATTGAGCACCTTTTCGAGATGCCATGCGTCTCCCGCTGTAACGCACCGGGAAGGCGCCAGCAAAAGTGACGAGACCAATGTGGACGGATTGTAAGCCAACGCTATCTATGATATGCTCATCAGTAATGTGTGGTTGCCGTATAGTGACGATTAGACCGAGTAAGGGGTATCATCCCGGATTTGGAGCGCGAGAGGAAACCGATAATGTCGCAAGTGGGAACAAGTGAGAAGAGGAAAATTGGAAAGCTGGGGAATGTCGAGCTCGTGCAAGAAGCAACAAAGAAATCGATGAGGTCGGGTAGGCCGGATTGTGTTGATGGAACTCTCGCTCACCGATCCCAAGGGGGCCAGTAAGGCAGGAGGATCCAGGTATTGGAGCAGAATCTTTACCACCACGAGGATTGGCCGCCGGGTCCAGATGGATTGCCATAGCTGCCGCCGTAGCCACCCCCGTAGCCGGCACCGCCACCACCACCACCGCTACCACCATACACAGGTGCACCACCACCGTAGCCTAATACTGGTCAGATTCCAAGTCGTGGTAGAGGAAGAAAGGAACTCTCACCGTAGCCTCCACTTGGTGGACCCCCCATGCCACCACCGTAACCGCCTGCCATGCCTCCACCACCGCCCATCTTGCGGAAATCGCGAGTGCCAGTACCACCGCGACCTCGTCCGCCACCACTACGGCCGCCACGCCCACCGCCGCTAAAGCCAGAGCCTTCGCGTGCGATCGTCTCCAAGAAGCTCGGTACATCTTGGTGAGCTTCTTTGAGAAGCTCGAGCATATCTCGAACAATCCCACGGTTGCCGCGATTGAAGAAAGCAGTGGACATGCCAGTGTTTCCTGCGCGACCTGTACGGCCAATACGATGGACATAATCGTCGATATCAGTAGGGAGGTCGTAATTGACGACATGAGTCACGTTAGGGATATCCAAGCCTCGAGCAGCTACAGCAGTAGCGACCAAAATAGGACAACGGCCATTACGAAACATCTCCAAAGCACGCTCTCGCTCACGTTGCGTTCGATCACCGTGGATGGAGGTGGCCGGAAAATTCTGGTTGATCAGGAAGTCGGATAGTGAGTCGGCCATACGCTTGGTTTCGACAAAGATCAGGGTAAGACCTGCGCCATGCGTGTGGAGGATGTCAAGCAGGACCGAACGCTTGTCAGGATCCTCTACATACTCGACTTTTTGGGTAATATTCTCGGAAGTCGAGCCAACACGGCCAACAGACAAGAAAACGTAGTCCTTTAGGAAATCTCTCGCGAGCATCTGAATGTCTCGAGGAAAGGTAGCCGAGAACATGAGAGTTTGACGGCCGTTTACACCAGGCATATCTTCGCCTTCGACAATGCGGCGGATCTGGGGCTCAAAACCCATGTCCAACATACGATCAGCCTCATCAAGCACCAGATACTTGATGTTTGCCAGTGAGATTCGGCCACGCTCGATTAGGTCGACCAAACGGCCGGGAGTGGCAACAAGGAGATCACAGCCACGTTCCATGGAACGAAGTTGGGATCCGATATCAGCTCCACCGTACACCACACAAGGACGTACCCAAGAACGATACGCAAACTTTCGGGACTCTTCGTAGATCTGAGACACCAGCTCACGGGTCGGAGCCAGGATCAAAGACGTTGGAAGAGCCTTACGGGAACGGTAGCCCATTGATCCGGCGCCCTGCACGGGGCCAGCGGAAGGGCCATGGATGTAGGCCTGTGACAGAATTGGAAATAGGAAACCTCCAGTCTTGCCGGAGCCAGTCTGTGCACATGCCATCAAATCGCGACCGGCCATGACAATCGGGATCGAGTACTTCTGTACAGGCGTCGGAGTCTTGTAGCTTGCCAGCTTTATGTTTGAGATAAGATGGTCATCTAGGGGAGGATTTGTGAATTGTAAAAGGGGTTCAGGAATTTCCATCCCTGAAGCTTCCACGGGAATGTCGTCGTAGTTTGCGAAGTTGATACCTGATTGCACCTTGGAAGGATCGTTGGGTACCCCGAAAAGCTCACGCTCCAGACGCTGGTTTGCAGGTCCGGGAACATGCTTGCCGTCTCGCCATTGCCCATCGCCGGACCCACGCGCTGATCCGCTGCTAGAGGCGCCAGGCTTCCCATAAGCACTGGGTTCGAATTGACGTGAGGTGCTAGAGTCCCAGCCGCCCACAGCTCGTGGGTGAAAATTCGGGGCATTTGCCCAATGGGAGCCACCACCGTTCGTTACAGCCCTATGACGACAACGTTACCATCATATCTCAAAGGTCCGCCCAGTCACGAGGCTCAGATATCTTATTAAGCCTACCTAGGTGGGGGCTCGGCCCATACGCTATCATTCAGACCGCCGTTCACAGGTGGGGGTGGACCATCCATTGCCTGGGGTGGGCGCGGCTGGACCCCACGCATGTGAGGAGGGATGTAGGTAGAGCCACCAGCAGCACCGTTCGGGCCATGATGAGAGTCGTTGATGGAAAGTCCGTTCATATCAAGTTGATCTGCCATGATGTCCGAGTGTCGTAAAGAATCTTTTGACTATCTTGGAATTTCGTAATCTACTATGAATTATTAGCATTTACTAAAGAAGAGTAGGATTCAAGAAGAAGACGTGATAAGGACATGTGAACTTACTGGTCGCTATGCAGGTAATAGCACTCGCTTGGAGGACAGTGCCCGGAGAAGGAGAGTAAAGATCGTAGATCTTGTTGAAGCCTGAGTGACGATAGGCTTTGTGAATGTCTCAGCTTGCTCCTGTTCTGCAGTGAGGAAGAAGGAGGAGCCTATCGATCAATATGTTTCGCTCGTCGTCGTAAATGTAGAGTTGTCGAAGAGGTGAAGAGGTTGGTGTAGAAGTAGTAAATGGGTGAGCTCTAGAGGCAAAATTTCTTACGAGATTCTAAGCAGCGGGACCATAACCCTAACATCCCGCGCTAAGCCTGTTGAACTACCTTACCTCACATGTAATGTAAAGTACCTTATGGGGCACCTATGTGTGCTACCGTGTCCAGAGGTAGGTGAGATCTACCCTGACTTCTTCAGCGTCACGCAGAGAACAGTAGCAGTATGTTGAGGATAGAGAACGACGAGGGATATGGAGGAAACTTGACAGCCACAAGCATCTTCGAATACCTTCACGAGGAAGTCTCATACAGTAGGGTTGGGAGATCACACAACGTGTTTGGGTAGCTAGATATCTCCACTTCGGCCGTGCTCGTTCAAGCGAAGCTCTTCTCACTCATGACACTTCCACCCCTCCGAGTCCCCAAGAATATCGCAATAGCGCCAATGATCAGGCCGAAGAAAATTAGCTTTGAAAAGAGTCCAGTCCCAAGAGCTTCGGAAGACGCGTTTAGTTTGCCGCCAGTGTGCTCAGCCACTGTTTCCATGGTGGTTTGCGTCTTGGCCACGCCCTGGTCGTTTCCCTCTGCTGATACAACTACCATCAGCAGTCAACAAGATGAGTTGAAGCTATTCTAGAGCTCCGCATGAGTACCTTCTTCCGGCGCCTCAAGTTCTCCGCTTTTAGCAATCTTGACAGTCTTTGAAGGTTTGTCGCCCATGCTTTTCGGCAGGTCTTCGATCTTCGAGACAATATCCATTCCCTCCATGATCTCTCCGAAGACAACGTGCTTGCCGTCGAGCCATCTGCCATCCTTGTCAGGCCGTTCCTTGTTCAAGCTATCAAGAGTACTTACGATGTAATAACAGTGGTGATGAAGAATTGTGATCCGTTGGTGTCTTTGCCCGAATTGGCCATGCTCAACATACCAGGCTTGCTGTGCTTCAACTTGAAATTCTCATCGGGGAACTTTGCTCCATAGATGGACTTCCCTCCGGTTCCTGAAGAAGCGGACTTTAGCCTGTGTTCTCAGGCCGAAGAGAGAGCTCATTACCATCACCATTGGTGAAGTCTCCGCCTTGAATCATGAAAGATTTGATGACTCTATGAAAGGTAGAGCCTTCGTAGCCAAAGCCCTTCTCGCCCGTGGCTAGAGCACGGAAGTTCTCAGCTGTCTTGGGTGTAGTCTTGCCATAGAGGCCAATGACGATCCTTCCCATGGGCTCATCGCCGTGAGTGATATCGAAGTAAACCTGTGAGCCGCAGTGTTAATTGCCATGAAGACCCCGATGAACCGGAAATCATACCTTGTTGGTAATCTTGGGCCCCTTGGTTGCTTGCGATGTTTGGGCGAAGAACAGAAATGTCGCTGTCAGAATAAGGAGGAAGGAAATAGTGAGGCGTTGAAAGTTCGCCATGCTCATGAACATCAATTGATTCTCGCAGTGTTGGCCTTCTACGCAGTGTGCAAAGATCAGAACAGTTTTGAGACCCGCAAGTCGCAAGGTGTTCTGGTGAGGACCCAACCGGAACCACGGCCCGCCAACCGGCCTTCGAGCACCCTGTGGCCCTACTATTATTGATGCTCCTCCAGTAAGTAATCATTACGGACTCCAATGATCTAGCCTTCAGTCATGGTGCGTATTCAGCAATATGCCGGAGATCGGACACTCATGCTAAACGCCAGTAGATCTTCATCCTTGCAAAGCCCTTCTCGGAGTCTCGACCAGTCAAAGTACTCCTCCAACTCTTGTCGAACCTTTCTGTACCGGCCCACACTTGAGCGCTGATCAAACATCTAGAAATGCCTTGAGTCGTTCTATGGCATCGGCCCAAACTTCTCTGCTCGTCTTATGGCCCGAAATTACATCTTCCCCACCGCGAAGGTTGGCTCTTTGTCCAACAAGCAGACCCTCGATCTAAACGCCGAGCTTGCGACCCTGAATATCGAGAATGATTTACGCCGACAAGTCAGAGACAATATCAGCAGACTAAGAGATATGGGCACATATAGGGGAAGACGACATGCTATGGGCTTGCCGGTTCGGGGCCAAAGGACAAGGACGCAGACGTCGACTGCGGCGAAGTTGAACAAGGTGGAGAGGAAAGGTTAGGATGTTGGGTGGGTATTACGTAGTGTGGCAGCTGGATGATGAGCATAGCGCTGGAGTCAAGATGGGTACTCCATGGGGCATATAGTGCGTATACTGGAATTAAACGGAGTGCGTGGGCAAAGGCTAAAAGCTCCCTTCTACGAGGCAATGTGTAGCTGAAAGCATGCGAGTGGTATGTTTGAGCTCTTTTTGATTGTGTAGCATTTCTATTTGCAAGTCTTTGCGCCCTGAGTATCAATGTTCATCATTCCTTTTCCCTGGTTGATTTGCACCCTTTTGTCTTCCGACGCACTCACGATGCCTACTGTGGCATCCCACACCACATCAAATACTTTCACGCCTTCACCACCTGCCCGCGCTTTCTTGTCTTTAGTTGATTCTCGCGAGATAGTGTATATACTTGTCCCCACCCTACCCTCCTTTTCGCTGCTAGCCGAGCGTATGTCCCACACCCGACATGTGCCATCATGGCTCCCGCTCACAAGGCCGTACGAGCTATCTGGATCAGGAGAAAGAGCGACCACACTATTGCTGTGACCCCGCAATGTCATTGCAGCGACTGTAGTCGCTGATGCACGTGGATCCATCAGCGCAATGTACTTATCAGAACTTCCCGCAGCCAGGAGACTCAGTGTAGGAAGCGCAGTCAGAGAAAACAGTGATGCAGAAGTAGTCCTCGTGTCGACCACAGCAGAGGTGATAAGATCCCAAGTTCTCAAGGTGTGATCCCATGACGTTGAATATGCGACTGTGGGATCGTTAGGCGCGAAGATCGCTGCCGAAACACAGTCGGTATGCCCTTTCATAAGGGAAAGCGGTCCACGTTGGGGCGCTGTGCTTGCGTTGCCCAGTCTTCGCCTTTTACTGCTCGGCGTGGTTGTAGACTGTTGTGATATTGGGACGTGGGGAGCATCAGATTTCCTGGTCGACCACAGGCCTACAGATGAATCTGCTGATGCAGAGAGAATGCGGTTCGAGGGTTGATGAACGGTTACGGAATCTACACTGCGCTTGTGACCAAAGAGTTCTAATTTAGCATCGATAGAAGCTGAAAGGGCGCCATCGTCCTCTTTGTAGCTCCATAATGTGACGATACCGCCTTCTCCGGAAGAGACAATCTGCGTGGGAGAGACAAACGCGGCTGACTTGACGGGAGGTTGACTGTTTCCCTTTGAAGTTGCGAGGACTTCAGATGACATATTCCACACCCTCAACAGCCCGTCGAAGCTTCCTGACACTATTCTTTCGTGCCCCGGCAGTGGGATACCAGCATCGCCCGCCCATTTTCCAGCATTAGAGGTAGCTGAGAGAACGTCTAAGGAGCTCACCCAAGCGTGATGCTCGAACGAAGAAAGATATAGTGGTGGAATTATTGCCCTGACATATTCGACATTGAGTGTCGTTTCCGCGGAGATACCATTCGAGGTAAGGTACTCGTCGAGGGAGGTACGAAGAAAGGTGCCATTGATTAGAAATTCCAGTGGTATAGGGTTTTCGGTTTGAAGGAGTGTATTGACCAGGGTAGAGAGCGCATATCGACGTAGATCTTAAGACAGGTATCAGCACTGCTTACATAGTTGATATCGGTCTCCCGAAAGTGACGTACTGGTATTCACCAAAATTGGGCCGGTGTTTTCGGGTAGAGAAATGTCCGGTTGTCGGGATTTCAGTTGTAACCTTACCTGCGTTGAGCGAGTAATGTCAGACATCTCCGGTCGTAAGCTGCAGAGCCTCAGCCGGGTCGAACATGAGGGTTGGGAAAAAGTCATCAAGACCGAGCGTCAATTAAACCAGACTCGCCTAAATAGGGTTTGACTAGAGTCTTGGCGAGATTCGACGACTCTTTGCGCCAAAAAATCTCAGAGACCACTAGGATCAAAAGATAGAAAGCTGATCGACTAGTGAAGACCGACAGCTACGGCGCCAACCGTTTCGTTGATGTTCCTTACCTTTTCCACAAACCGTGGACCACGAAAGCAGCTGGATCATGAGAAGTTGCAATGATAAGGCTATGTCCACCGACTGGTAGACGTGTACTGAACAGCGCGGTTGGGTCAAGATGCTCACCGGACAACCGGACCGAATATGCTGTTTTACATATCTGAGAACCTTTCCACCCGCTGAGACCAGTACTACTTGTGTGCGTGACTACCCAAGGGCGGTGCCAGTGAGGCAGACTAGTGGTGTTACACAGCAGGCGGTGCCATAATCGACAGGGTTAACGGGCCTTCATCAAGTACGACTCAGTAAGTCCGTAGCGAGAGTCAGATTATGGAGATATCTGCCGCAATTCTTCTCGTTTGTCATCTATCGCTATTGCTACAAGTCACTTCACTGTTTCGGATGTGCCACTCCAAGTCTCCTTCAAGCAAAGGCAGTCAAACATGGAAAGGACTTGACACAGCGTCCATCATTGGAATTCACGCTGTTCTTCATGTATGCGGTTGATCGCAACCGAGTCATAGATGCTTATGCGCCAGCTTCTATTTTGACTTCTCGTGAGTAATTGACAAAACGCTCTTGAAATTAGTATTTACACCAGCCCGAGGAATACACTCGGTCACAAGCAATCTTGATCTAGTATAACGATCTTATCCATATTTGCTGCTGAAGGATGTCGACGAAGGCTAGCCCATTACCCAAAAGCATCAAGACCCAACCACGGCTCGATTTGCGGTACGACGTCTTATTCAAACTGAGTCTATTCAGCATCTATCTCTCCTCGAGCCCTACGGTGGTAGCTTCGGTATTGAACCAGCGCTTGAGCCCCAAGCCGCGGGTGACCACCGAGGACGTTATCGTCACATATCTCTATCTTCACGACAATGAGCATCCTTCGTGGGTAAAAGCGAGGGATATGAACAGATTGGAGAAGGAGCTTTTGAGGGCACTACTCGGGGAAGAGGGGTTGGAGAAGGCGCTGCTGGAAGTTAGGATTATCCAGCCTGTAGGGCCCATTGGATGCCTCAGAACGAACTATCTACGTGAAAGCCTCGATCGTCACCTACACCTCGATGGATGAATTCGGATTGAGGATGCGCTGAAGATCCTGCTGGTTGCAAAGGCTACAAGCTTGTACATACCCACTTTGTAGAGCAATTGTGAGCGAGGTTGATGTGGTGGCTGTTTCGCTCACAGTTGCGGTTTGCATACCTTACTTCTTAAAACGGAGGACCCCAAAGCAAGAAAATGATCGTGAGGCCAAGGTTGAGTACCCGAATGGCAGGTGAACTAACCGCGCATGCCGCGTGCTTATACACGGTCCGCGCTCCCGAAGTCGAACGCGCTTATTACTGGATCTTTTGAAGGTTTCGCGATCTATTTGACTTCCGGCCTTTCTTCATACTACGTGAATATTCACTACACTGCTGTTCAGTCCTCGCTTTAAAGTTTGCCACACCATATATCTTTGGTGCAGTATACAAATTTACCAAGATCCACGACTGGGCTCTGCCATCGGATACCTTTCAAACACGTGTGCATTCAGGATCACAACCTCTCACCTCTTTGTTACTTGACTCGGGTTTTCTCCATGAGCCGATTTGTACAGTTAAAGATCCCTCGCTGCAACGTTCCCTGGGCTTTCCTGGGTCGATCATGAACCGTTCTGCGGTTGCCTGTCATCCCAACCCCAACGACGGTGGCTTGCTGAAGACACTCGAGAATGGCCTCGACGACTTGAGAGCGGTGGTCACTTGCCGTATATGTATCCGTCCGCTTTACGAGCCTTACACTATCGCCTGCGGCCATACCTTTTGCTACAGCTGCCTGAGCGAATGGTTCAAGAGAGATCCGAGGCGGAAGACGTGTCCAGACTGCCGTACCGAGGTCACCCGTGAACCAGCACCATCCTACTTGGTCAGCATTCTTTGAACAATGCGTTTGGATACTGCTAACAGACAGCGCTTCCTCTAGCTCCGTGAGATCACCCATATATTTGTAACCCGAGCAGAGCTGCTGCCATCGGGAGAGAATACCGAGGCCCATCGAAAGTCTCATCAAGAGGAGGTTGACGCTATCGAGCAAGGCAAAGCTCGAAGCGCGACAACTGGCCGAGGACTCTTCGGCTTTGCTTGGCATGCCACGCCTCGACGGATTGCTGTCATCAGGGATGATGAGGACGGCGTAGAACGGTGTCCCCAGTGTACTTGGGAAATCCAAGATGGCTGGTGTGAGAGCTGCGGATATGCGGTTATGGATGATGGATCGGGCAATTCCGATGGTCTTTCGGACTTTTATGATGACTCATTGGGCGACCGTGCGTTGGAAGAGATGGATATGTACGGTTTGGATGACTACATTGATGACGAAATCTTTGGAGACCACCTCACAGAAGATCGAAGGGATTCCTACTCCACAAATGACGGCCGCCGCGCCGGAGTCCCCGAAGCAGCCTTTCGAGCCAGAGTTCGGCATGCCACCGGGCGAGCACAAGGTCGGCCCGCGGATCCAGGACAGCCTTTGGCACCTTCGCATGCTACCTACGAGCCTATCCGACGTCGCTCCCCATACTCGGACAATGAGATGGATGATGAAGAAAGAGACTCCGACACGGAGCGATACGATAGTGAAGCCGATGAGGGCGGGTCGTTGGACGATTTCATTGAGGACGATGCCAATGGTCGACCACATTCTTCTACGGACTCTGTAGCTTCCCATTCCGATGCTGAGGACTCTGCTGAACAAGGTCCCCGGGGTGAAGACATCAATGGTTCCGATGCAAGATTTAGCCCTTTGCACAGCAATCTAAACAGCAACAGTGAGGCTGGGGAGCCTTACGACGCAGAGCAAGATGACTCCGATCAAGAGACTGACCAAGGCTTTGTCGACCGCCATCGAAGCAAACGGCAGTATAGGCGTGTGATTTCCGACGATGAACAGAGCAGTAGCGGTTCTTCTTTGGCCCAACGCTACAATAGAACGGCACCACCACATCTTACGTGGCGCGGCAATGACCCTCAACGCGTCAAACCACAGGGCGGATCATCGCAACTGGCACCGATAGAGATTGCGAGTGATTCGGACTCCGTGCCTGTGCCCCGAGTGCGAAGAAGGCGTGCCATTGTCGACGACGATACTTCCAATGACGGCGAAACCCCAACGCAAAGTTACCACAGCCAAAGCTCTGGTACTCTTCGTCAACATACCCCAACAACAGAATTACTATCAAGCCCCAATCCACAAGTGCAGACTCGACGAAACAGGTCTTCCTCTGCTGTGGTAATCGACTCCAGCCCGGTACAGTCAGCCTCCGCTACAAACCAGGCACTTACGAACCTTGATGGGAAAAACTCTCTCGAGAATTACCCTAACCGCCCTGCTCACTCTAGGTATCTTGGCAGAGATCAAGGATCTATTCCAAACTCTTCAGTACCTTCAGAGTCCTCCTCTGACGGCGAGATCCCTCGATTAGAACCAGAGAGGCCACGTCCATCAAGACACGATAATCAGTTAATTGTTCCTCATTCACCTTCATATCATTCCAACCATCGGCGTAGCCGCACGTCTTCGTCTCCCGGGTCCCGTTTATCAGCTAATAGTGAAAGCCCAAACACAAGGCGAAGGGTGGCACAATTGGAGGAACGTGGTCCATCCAAGGGTGAACGACGGTTGAGGAAACAGGAGCGGCGAAGAAGAGATCAGGCCCGTTCTACAGCAGAATCGTCTCGCCGATCGGCACCGGATGCACCAGCGCGCAGGAACGACGCTTTTGGCCGTCGATGGGATTGAGGCCTTGTCAGTGGACTGGGGTTTGTGCAATAAGATCCATGTAACGACGGGATAATCCCAGGCACCTGTAAACTTTTCGTTGGTTTTTGCATGCTTCTCAACGAGCTTTAACGGCTCGTATCGTTCGACTTGGCAAGCGCGGCGCCCGGTTCTGTTCGCTCGGTATAGCTACATTGCACCTGTAAGGCGGCGAGCCGCGCATTTACTTAGCAGAGCTTCATACTTGCCACAAGGTCATGCATTCAAGCAATTATACATTCGGTTACTCGGCTTTTGTGATATACATTGGCCATTGTTCCGGCCAACACACATGTATGAAGGTATCTACAAGGTGACCTGCTCATCATGTCCGCTCCCGTCAGAGATTTACACTTGCAATTGAGAATCACAGTAGATTGTTATGCTGCCACCTCATCCAGTTGACCATTTTCATGGCCATGCCGGTCTGATTTCTCTCCTGATATCCTTGGAATCTCAATCACCAATGCACCGTTCTTGCCCTCAACCATCCTCCAACGACCTAGGCGATGTTCTCTGCCTGTCGCTACCACAATGCAGATTCCATCTTTTCCTCGGTCGCCCCTTTCGAAAACATCGATGTCATTGATGACGCCCCTTATTTTTGTATTGGCCTCAGTCGTCGCCAGAATACTGTTGGTAGTAGCTTTGACTCCGGCCTCTCCAACTGTACCTAAAGCTTCTATCTTTCGCTTGTCCTCACTGACCCGCCATACGCGTACTTCGCCATCCCAGCTCCCACTCAAGATGAGGTCGCTATACGGTATTGTTGCTAGAGCGGTGATCCATCTCGGTTGCGGCTCCCCGGGCACTTTCTGATCAGGCTTTGCCTCTGCAAATACTTCCTCCGGCTTGAGTGGCGGATCAAGACCATGGGCGGCTCGCACAATGAACACCGGCTTCTTCTTGTGCATGGTCCACAGCGATAAGGCACCGTTATCAGATCCTGTAACAAAGGTTTCTTCGTCTATGAGAGCGACACGGTCGATACTGCCTTCTAAGTAAGACTGAAGGCTAGGTTCTCCTTCTTTGATATTGTCACGGCTTTGTTGTCTCCTCTTCTCGGAGCCTCCGCCGACGCCACCACCACGGAATACCAATTGGGTTTCTTCGACTACCTTCCATAATCTCGCTGTTCGGTCTCTTGCGCCCACACTGATGCACTGCTCCCTCGCCAAAGCAGCTACATCCACCACTTCGTCCTGATGTCCAAAAAGTGTTTCCACATACGCCAATTCGTCTAAGCTCCATGTCTTAATCGTGCGATCCCTAGATGCAGAGTATAATTGGTTTGTCCCTCGGCGGAATGCGAGACTGGTCACAGCGTCGCGATGCTGCGTGAAGACTCGGAGTGGAGTGAGATCAGCAGCAGACCAAACGATGAGACGGTTGTCTGCCCCGCCAGTAGCGACAAATTTGCCAGATGAGGAGGCGGCAACTGTGAGTATGGGAGCGGTGTGGTGTTTGTAGGAGGAGTCACTTGCTTTCTTTCTATTACCCTTGGTGGAGAGTAGCTTCTTTGGGCGGCGAGCTTTTGGAGGAGCTGCTCTTTTTGGAGCCTTTTTGGGTCTTGAGGACTTATGCTGGGGGCTCGGTGTAGGAAGCTCCCACTTGACCAGGGTGATGTCTTTCGAGACGGTGTAAACATGGGGAGGGCATACTGCGATCGAAGTTGTTGTGTCAGTGTCAGAGCGGAAATGTGTCGTGACTGCGTTGGAAACTACAAATTCAGCTGCAATGTGCCGGTAGAGGCGTCCTTTCGTTTCAGCCTTGAGGAAAGATGTTAGGTAGTATAGACAGCTTCGGGCCCGGACACAGTACATACGACGTCTTCTTGTAGTCTCTCAGCGATCAGATCCTTGTCGATCTCCTCCGCATCAAAGCCGACTTCGTTAACATCGCCTTTGATGTTTTGCAGATATTGCTCCGCAAGCCGCAACCGCCGCTCGGCAGCGGTCTCATCCTCGGATTCGGACTCGCTGCTTGTATGCCCATCATCACTGGCTCGAATCCCTTTTCCTCCGGCTTCGGAGTCATCGCTTGATATAGACTCGTCTCTCTTTGGCCTCGATTTTCGGCTAGCGTTTTCGTCCTTTGTAGTGGCCCGAACAGCAGCGTTTCTCTTCTTCGAGGACGGCGCAACTGTACCATCTTCGCGCTTACGCTTTCGCTTTGACGCCGGGAGCGTGAAGAAGGATGACATAGCTTAGCAGGCAAGACCGTGGTGCAATCAATACCGAAATTTTATTTGTTTGCGGAATCTTGGCTTCACCTCAAGCCCTTATCATTAAGACAAGGCTTATCTTAGCGGTGCCAAGCTCGCGCGAAACTCATGCTACCTCCGCGCATACTTTACCAAAGTCAGCCGTACAGACCATCACATAGCAGACAACATGTGAGTGGCAACCTTATGGTATTGGGCGATATGCTGATGTAACATAGGGAGGTTTTACTTGGTATCACTGGGAAGGACTTCACCCTCGTGGCTGCTTCGAAGGCTGCTATGAGAGGTGCTACGATACTGAAGGCTTCTGACGACAAAACGAGAGAGCTCAACAAGCACACGCTGATGGCTTTCTCGGGTGAAGCCGGCGATACGGGTATGTCAAGACCTACAACCAGATCATCGCTGGGGCTAGCCGTTGATGTTTCGTTCCAGTGCAATTTGCAGAGTACATACAAGCCAACATCCAGCTTTATTCGATGCGAAACGATACGGACCTGGGGCCCTCAGCGGTTGCAAGCTTCGTCCGAGGAGAGCTTGCGAAGAGCTTAAGATCGAGGAAACCATATACCGTCAATTTGCTCTTGGGGGGATTGGATCCTATAACCAAGAAACCGAGTCTCTACTGGATGGATTACTTGGCGGCTTTGGCACCTCTTCCCTATGCAGCTCATGGCTATGCTCAGTACGTCGAAGCCTTCAACAAAGAACAAAGGGTGGGGTCGTTGGTACGGAACAGAAGGTTCGCTGACTTTTGGGGCTAGATATTACTGCCTATCTATACTGGACAAGCACCATCATCCCGACATTAACTACGAACAAGGCATCAAAATCCTACGAATGTGCACAGACGAGCTGAAGAGGAGGTTACCTATAGACTTCAAAGGTGTAAGACTTGACGCCCTACTTGCTGACGTTCTTCCATGGTTGACACGGCTAATCTGTCACCAGATGCTGGTCAAAGTTATTGACGAGAAGGGCATTCGGGAGGTGGAGTATGATGATAGTAAGCCTGTCGCAAGTGCATAGCATGGCATTTAGGTTCTTGAGTCTTCCTATAGAACAAGCGAATAAGTCAACATCCATAAATGCTGGTCCTCCTATCTGTAACCACTGATTGGTATAATCAGGGTCGTTCCTCGTCTGCAGATCCTACCTTGAAATTGCGATCTAGGGTCGTACTATAACCCTAAAGCACTCCGGCAAGGTACTTTTGACAAAGTAATTTCGTGTCCATGAAAGCTTCACAATCTGGCCTGATCTCGCAGTGACCGAACGATGGCTAAAAGACCAGCGGAGGAAGCTTTGGGAGACATTGTAGCGAGAGATTCGCCATCATCAAAGAAGGCGCGCGTCGGGTTTTCTGGGGAACATTTCCAAAGATCCAACGGTGTCAGTCCAATCCCCGCCTCTGCACCGACTGCTTCTAACGGGCATCGTCCCGAAGTCGACGAGAGGGACGGAAATAATATACTGGCAGCAGCGGACTATGAAGGGGAAGAGCTTAAAGAGGATGCCTTACTGGGAGACCCAGAGGAGGAGGAGAACGAGTCCGCTTTCTCCACAACCTCACGGCAAGCCGCGCCCTTGGAAGGATATAAAGATCTCTATCTGGATACCATCAATCGCTCGGTGTTAGATTTCGACTTCGAGAAGCTGTGCTCGGTGACGCTATCGAACATCAACGTCTACGCGTGCCTTGCCTGCGGCAAATACTATCAAGGTCGAGGGCCTAAGTCACATGCCTACTTCCATGCCTTGGAAGTAGTCCACCATGTATACGTCAACATGCAGACGAAAAGGGTGTATGTACTGCCTGAAGGGTACGAGGTCAAAAGTAAAAGCTTAGAGGACATTAAGTTCGTAGTTGACCCGCAGCTATCGAGGGAAGAAGTTGGCAAGCTGGACAAGGAAGCCAAAGACGCATGGGATATCAACGGAAAACGGTACCGGCCAGGCGAGTCTAGGTATAAGCTCTCGGTTTTCCAAGGTGCTGATGGTGCCTGCAGGCTTCGTCGGCATGAACAATATCAAAGCGAACGACTACTTCAATGTCATCATACAAGCACTGGCCCACATTCCGTCTTTGCGAAACTACTTCATGCTGGAAAATCTGTCCCAGAAGTCAGAACTCGTCCAACGCTATTCCGTCCTCGTCCGTAAGATCTGGAACACTCGCGCTTTCAAGACCCACGTCTCTCCGCATGAGTTAATCCAGCAAATATCTCGGCAGTCCAACAAGAAATTCGATCTTCTGCATCAGTCGGATCCAGTAGACTTCTTGAGTTGGTTTCTCAACAACATGCATTTAGCTTTAGGAGGTAGTAAAACCAAACCAGGCACCAGCATCATCCACGGGATTTTTCAGGGAAAGCTGAAAGTCGAATCTCAGCAGATCACCGCAAAAGCTGACGTAGGTGACCGTCTACGATTCGAAGAAGCGGCAGAGGTGACGGTAGACACACTGCGATACCTGATACTAACTCTCGATCTACCGGCCGCTCCACTCTTCCAGGACGAGCTAGATAAGAACATCATACCTCAAATCCCTCTGACATCTATCCTCTCTAAATATGACGGCCGCAAAGCTCAAGAGGCAATGAACACCCGAAAACGTTACCGGCTGTTGCATCCTCTCCCACCATATCTGCTTTTCCACATCAAGCGCTTCAGCGTCAACAAATTCGTGTCCGAGCGTAATCCCACCATTGTCACATTCCCCGTGCGCTCCCTAGACATGTCACCATATGTTGAGCCGAACCCCTCGAAATATCCGCCTGGCGAACCGATCTGGTACGATCTGGTGGCCAATGTAACGCATGAAGCTGTTCGAACAAGAGATGATAGTGTTGAGGGCGAGGCGGAGAGGAAGGTATGGAGAGTACAATTAAGGGATAGGGCCCGAGACGAATGGTTGGAGATACAGGATCTTTTTGTGGAAAAGGTGGCCACGGAAACTCTATTTACCAAGGAGAGTTACTTGATGGTCTGGGAAAGAAGAAGAGACAGTAAAGAGAAAGCAGCGAGATGAAGAGCAGCGACGGCGATTGGGATAGAACGGCTCAGCGGACGCAATCACTATTGCTCCTGGACTGCAACCACCACGGAAAAATTCTGATGACCAAATTAGTAATTGTGTAATGTTCCCAGGGAAAATTTTAGACAGCCCAGTGCTCGGCCCAGTCAGTCCGATTTGAAGCGAGATGGGAGGGATATGCACCCCATCAGAGTAATTAGGGCACTATTAGCCTTAATGTGAACCTCGGATCTGCCATAAAAAGGCCTATCAGGGTGCTCGGTAACTGTTTCTCATCCGCCGAACATAAACGGGGTATCTCACGCTCAATCTTCGAATCTCCAGCCGAAAGCGAACAAGCCCAGCCAGAAACCAAGAATCACCGTCTCAAAACCTTCCCCACCCAAACCATCTTCTCCCCATTAACCACGCTGCCCCAGAACTGATCTGCCAAATGCCCACACCGACTACCAGCTCGAACACTCCGCAGAACGCCATATTAGTAATGTAGACCCGAAGGCCGCCGGGTCCGACACCCCATCCCAGCCAATTCCTAGGCGGAAAGACTTGGGTCCGCCAGCCTGCAGCTTGCCCCGAAAACGCTGTGCTTGGTGTGGCGGAGAAGAACCTCAGTGCGACAGATCGTACGAAGAGGGCCTCGAGGGGTAGGAAGAGCAGGTCTGCGATGTGGGTGGAGAAATGCATGGCGAAGGTATCAGCCATGTGGGCGGTCAGAGTTGTGACGTGGTGACGCTGGTTTGCCGCTAGCGAGGTAGTGTCAGCTTGTAAGACCAAGACCCCGTAGCCATTATAAAAGAAAATCCAATGGGTCCAGGCACCCATGCCGTGTGGCAGCTCCTATTGGGCGATTGCGGGGACTGCACGGCATTGAGGAGTCCCAAAGACATCATGCCATTATCTCAAGTGTCGTCGGACAATCAAGATAGCGAGAATATGCTTAGGGATATACAGCATCCAAATGTGATAAGAGGTGTGCTTACTTCTGAGGGACTTGGTCGAGGAGACATAGTCTCCGCCTTCATCGACTGCTACCGAGGCTTGGCTACTATTATTGGAGTTCGCCATGAACACGTACGGTTGATCTTGGCTGGGGTCTGCCACCTCGACTGGCCCTGGCAGGCCGCTGCTGAAGCCAGGAAACTCTTCGAGCGCGTCCTGCTGGAGTGGCGTAGGACGAATTGTCGAGTTGACTTCCTCAACAATGGTACCGTAGCCGAGCTCTCTCAAGGTACTGTTCCTCCGTCCCAATCCCGAAGCCTGCTCCCTGGAGATTCTTTCTTTTGCATCTTCGGGGGTGCTGTGCGTCCACCTCATGAAGCTCTGCGGTACCCAGCGCATGATTGTCGTACCGACGGTGTGGATGTTTGTGTAGACCTTCTTGAGATCCTCCATGATTTGTTGTTTGGCGTTGCCTCTCCCTAATCCGAGTATGTGACTGTTATTGAGATCCTCCAAGACAGCCGCTTCAATCGAGTCAAGGTCGGGTCCTGAGGGCTTCGGTAGCGCAAGTTTTATGTATAGATACAGCTTCTCGTCCACCTGTTGTTTTGCATACAACAATATCCACAGAATCACCATGGGAGAAGACAATAAAGCTGCAACACGATTAAGAGATTTGGCTTTCGACGTAGCTCTCGAAGACAACATTGGTCCGAATATGGTGAGGGAAAATGCGCCCCAGAGATGTGGGAGCAGTGGCCATGCTGGTACTAGGTCGAGGCGCTGGAGGGTTGCGAAGATCTCAACTGGTGCGATTGTGGCGAATGTGGCTGTCTTGAGACTGATATAGGAGGAATCAACGGACTCAGTCGCAGCGCTCACGAGGTATTGCTGCTTACATGTTTTCTATGATATCCATGACCCTACGAATATACTGCTTGCGTCTTGGTTCGGTGACTCGCCATACGAAGCGACGTGTCAGGCGATTATAGATATCTCTGAAGGCCTGAGGTCCGGCACTGTCGAGGTGTCGAAAAAGTACACTGGCCACGGTTCCAGCGAAGATGAATTTCGGCGCGCCGAAGTACTTCCATTCAGTCTTGACTACAGTCAAGAAAGGGACTCCTGAATAGAATCGGAAGGTCTGAAGAGCATCAAAACTACCTCATTGTAGTTCTTGCAGGCTCAATGACTAACCTGTAAACGTTGGCGAAGGCCAAGCAGACATAACTCTGCCAAACAGAACAGCACCCAGTCACTGGTCGCAAGAAAGAGACCGTAGTCGTTCTCTTTCAAGATGGTCTTGACAGCGGGTCTTAGGTCAGGATCATTCTCTCCGTGACTGGCGAGCGGTTTTCCATTCTTGTCTACGCGAACGCAGACGCCAACTGCGGTCAGGACATCGTTCTGGGCCCTCCGTGACTGGCGTGATAGGGCTTGGGAGATCAGATTCTGGGGATGACCTTGCTGGTCATACTGCTGCGCATACGCAGCCGGGCGTTGTATTGGGCTAAAACTCCTCTGCCGATCCAACGTCTGATCTCCAGAGAATGACTCATCAGGGACTTGAAAAGCAGAACGGCCCTGCGCTCGAATGTTAGATCACAGTAGCTTGTTCAAACTCGCTGTCTAAAGCTTCAACACTCTTTCGCCCTTCTGAAGAAGGGTCTCATCGCTGGAATCCATGGCCAACCGTCATCTCAGTAAGACCATGGGCAGAAGTAAGATGGTGTGATACAGAGGGAGCTCAAGCAACGCAGACTTGTCATGCCTTGATGCTCCCAAGTTGCCAAAGATACTTCCGATCAGGATGGGTTCAAGTCGGAAGGAAAGTTCCACTCTGAGCGACTTACCAGGACGAGTCGGGTCACAAAGGGCTGGCGGCCCATCTCCTATTCTCAAGCCATTGACGGGTCCATGTATGTAAGGATGTAATGGCATCTAATTCAGATGAAGCAAGACTTTGGAAGTAGCGCGCTTCAAACGGCTAGCGCCTATAGAGTAGCGGGAGATCTGCGATGCAGCGGCCCGCGGGACGGGGAGCCACGCGATAAAATTCTCTCGCTTATGCAGATCCTATCCAGAAATTCGAGGCATGAGAAGATAATGAGTAAGTTTGAGGAACCCTTGTGAAGGCAACGCAGGTATCATAGGAGATCTGACCAAAGCTAGAGGCATAGCAATATGATATCCAGAACAAGCGTAACGACAACCACTTTTGAACCCCAGCGGTCAATACAGCCAATATACACTGGAGGCGATGTTGCGCTGGATACCAGCGGTCGCGTACTCGCAACGTGTTTGGGCGAAGAAGCAGTCCTGACCGATCTGAAGACAGGCGAGGTACTGGCACGAGTTGATGGAGTATGTCTGTAGTCGCCGAACCGCACAAAAGCGGAGCGCTGAAGGGCATTGTAGGATGGCGAAGTTCTCACGACGCTTTCGAGTAATATGGAGATCCCAGTAACTTTAGTTTCTTAGCTAATCAATGGACGCAGTAACGCCAACTGCGTCGCACCTAATCCTCTGCTCGAGGTCACTGTCGATGAGGATATATGCGCTCGGAGCGCCTTATGATGCTTCGCCAATCCTCAACCCTGTTCTGCTGAGAACACTCAAACCACACTCAACGCCTGTGATTACTGTTGTAATAGATAAAACGGGCACTTTGGTCGCGACCGGCAGCGCAGACGGGGTTATCAAGGTTTGGGACATTAGGGGCGGATATGTCACACATACGTTCCGAGGCCATAGTGGAATCATCTCTGCGCTACATTTCTTTCGATTCTCGAACTCTTCGGTAAAGATATCCGGGTCTGCGCCAGGCAAGAACAAAAGGAAGCGGCGAAGAGACAATGAAGATCAAGATGAGGAAATGGAAGATACTTTGATTAATGGCGGCGCGACAAAGGCGGCCTTCCATCTCGCGTCCGGCGGCGACGATGGCAAGGTGAAAGTGTGGAACCTGAGCAAGCGCAAGTCCGTCGCGACTTTGGATTCTCATGTCTCAGTGGTGCGTAGTATAGACTTCTCGACAGAGAAAGGTCTCCTACTTACGGGGAGTCGCGACAAAACGGCAAGTCTTTGGAATGCCGGAAGTTGGAAGATGAAAAAGGTCATCCCAATACTTGAGGGAGTCGAAGCATTGGGCTTCTTAAGTAGCGGCAATCTAATCTACACTGGAGGCGAAAATGGACGATTGCGGATATGGGGCGCTCAGCACGGCAGAGAAATCACGCAAGAACAGCAAGCTGGTGGTGAGGCAGATGGCATTTCGCATGTCCTACATAATGAGTCCACGAGCCGGTTGCTGTGTGTGCATGCTGATCAAACACTTGTTCTTCGTTCGACTGCCCCCCTTGACGATCTTGCAGACTCAGGTGGAGAAATCGAGCCTTTACCGATACTTCGTCGAATATCAGGTACACATGACGAGATTATTGATCTTGCTTATGTGACCGTCGATCGTTCACTTCTTGCGCTTGCAACAAATTCGGAAGCGGTACGCCTCGTATCAGTTGACATGGCAGACCCTTCGCCATCCTCGTCAGGACAGTCCACTTACTTCGGAGCGGATATCGCCATTCTCGAAGGACACGAAGACATTATAATCTGCCTTGACGTTGATTCGTCAGGCTGTTGGCTTGCGACCGGTGCCAAAGACAATACTGCTCGGCTTTGGAGGATAGATCATGGCAATAATGACTACCGCTGTGTGGCCACTTTGAACGGACATGCAGAGTCACTAGGGGCAGTTTCGCTCCCAGCGGATCTTCCATCAATCGATTCAGCTGCACACAGGATGCCTCTTGACCATCCACCATCATTTGTCCTCACTGGCTCTCAGGACCGAACGGTCAAATTATGGGATACCACTATGCTTTCTGCTACAAGAATCGTCCAAACTCCGAGGGCGTTGTATACTCGCAGAGCCCATGACAAAGACATTAACGCCATCTCCACAAATTATAATTCTACGCTGTTCGCCTCCGCTTCTCAAGACAGGACTGTAAAAATATGGTCACTCAAGGATGGCGAGGTTCAAGGCATCCTCCGGGGCCATCGTCGAGGCGTGTGGTCCGTCAAATTTGCCGCTAAAGATACCCCAACGGTAAGCGGCGACAATGGTCCCGCGAGTGCGAGCCGTGGCCTCGTCTTGACTGGCAGCGGTGACAAGACGGTGAAAATCTGGTCTCTTGCTGATTACAGCTGTCTCCGTACCCTGGAAGGCCATACAAACAGTGTGCTAAAAGTTCTCTGGATGCCAACGCGCGGATCGTCTGACACAGTCGAATCATCGAAACGTCATCTTCAGATAGCAAGCGCTGGCGGTGATGGCCTAGTCAAGGTTTGGGACGCCAATACCGGCGAAATGTCTTGCACACTCGACAATCATACTGACCGCGTGTGGGCGTTGATCTCGAATCCGGAAACCAACATGCTCGTTTCAGGTGGAGGCGACAGCGTTGTTACTTTTTGGAAAGACACCACATCCAGCACCATAGCCGCGACTGCTGCCGCCTCCATTGCGCGAGTGGAGCAAGAGCAGCAGCTTCAGAACTACATTCATCGCGGCAGCTACCGCGAAGCTATCACTCTGACACTGCAGTTGAATCATCCGGCTCGGCTTCTTGCCCTCTTCCAAAAAGTCACGGATACCAATCCGCCAGAAGTGGGCTCTCTTTCTGGACTGAAAGCTGTGGATGAGGCGCTTGGTAATCTTACCGATGGCCAGCTTTTGACTCTGATGCAGCGACTCCGGGATTGGAATACCAATGCAAGGACGGCGGTCTTGGCGCAAAAGGTGTTAGGGATTGTAGTCCGTATGTACCCTGCCACTAGGCTAGCAGGATTGAGAGGTAGGGGGTGGAAGGAGGTGCTGGAGGGGATAAGGGCATACACCGAACGGCACTACCGGAGAGTAGAGGAGCTTATTGATGAGAGCTACCTGGTCGAGTATACCTTGAGAGAGATAGAGGAGGTGATGGGTGGAGATATTGGAGTAAGACTGGAGAGGATTTATGGCGAGCAAGATGTCATTAATGGTCTGAGACAGGAGGTTCATGGATAAATATGTAAAACTAACCAATATAAGAACTGCTTCCGCATCCCTGGGGTATCATTGTGTCTATGTCATTCCCTGTGTGAGATTTTCGCCGATCTATACTCCCTTTCATCATCCTCTTGTCGTTGTCTACGGTCTCTGTCCTTCCGGTCATCATTGTCATCGTATCTATCATGCCTATCCTTCTGCGGCCGCCGGTCTTTGTCTTTCCTTTCATAGTCGCGGTCGTCGTATTCCGTCCGCCTGCTCTGCTTCCTTTCGCTGGATCTGCCCCGATCTCGCCTGGAAGAGCTATGTCGGCTTGACATCTCTGACTCGCTTCTATACATGCGTGACGACGAATTTCGACTCCTCTCGATAGACCTTTCAATGTCGCGGCTGGAAGAACCATGGCGGCTTCTGCCTGCCGATCTACTTCGTTCTCGCCTGGAATGATCCCGATAGCGGCTCTCATGGCTGTCCTTAAGTCGCCTTTGGGTTTTCTTCTCCTCGTCCCTGGCCAGATTTCGATCTCTCCTCTGCTGCCAATCCTGCTCTTCTCTCTTTTGCCCCTCCTTCTTTGCCTCCAACTCCTCCTCGGTCAACATCTCTCCGGTAACGGAATTTTTCAGCAAGACCGGATTATATGTCTTATCAACCTTTGGTTTCCCCTTCGCGGCCTTTCCCCACGCCCCCAACACTTCTACACCGCCCGGGACTTCTTTGGCGCCTATACCTAGCAAAGCCGGCCGCCGCGCGATATCTCTAGGCTTGACGACTTGGTTCTTTCGTTTCCCAACAACATCGCCTTCTTTCCATCCCATGCCCCGTAGCAGGGCGGCACCAAACTCCTCTACCGGTACGGCTGCATATTCGTCGAGGCTGGCAGGATCAGGTCGGGAAGCAACGTCGGATCGAAAAGCGTCATCCTCGTCAACTCGCTCTGTATAGCCATCCCTCTGGCCATTTGTGCTCGGAGCTTGGAGCACCAGTGTCGACTTGCTGAGGCCCTCACTTGTTAAGGCTTCAAGGGCTTCCTGGTCAGCGTCCCTACGTTGCGTCGGTTCGGCTGTAGATATAGATCCGGCCTGTTGCGCTTTGTTGACTACTGTTTCTGCTTTCACCATGTCCACATAGCGATCAGAACCGTTTGTCTCACGCTTCACGAAGCTCAGACCGGCTTCCTTCGAAACCTCGTTTCTCTCGGTAGTCGACCCATCCTGCGATGCCTGCCCTGCCTGCGCAGCTTGCACCTCGGATGGCAATAGATTCTTGCCCTTCCTTCTAGAACTCTCCGCACGCCAGTCCCGATTCTTCTGGCCGGGTATTACGAGAGGCTCTTTTTTCTGGTCGGTTCCATTAACGCTGATTGCTCCGCCAGCGGAATGATCGAACGCGGAGACAAGCTGAGGCTGCTGAGCACTGTCTTCGCGGTCTGAGTCATCGTCGGCAAGAGAGGAGTGAGGGCGCTTTTTAGGGTTGGGAGGTTTCACGAGGGCGCTGGCGGGTTTTGCTTTATTCGCGAGGGAGATGGAGAAGGGCTTGAGAGGAGCTGAAGAGCTTGTGGTCCTGAGAGCCTGATCCGGAGGCTCGAGTGAAGGCATTAAGAGAATGTGTTGAGTGTGAGAGGAGAAGAAAATCTTCCATCAGATTAAGGTAGGTTGGGCTTTGTACTTATTCAGGTACTCTTGCTGTATCGATACAAGGCTTGCAGGCACGTGATGAATCTTCTCAGACGGGAGCCCTAGATTCGACCCTAGGATTGCCATGTAACATACCTTACCTCACCTTACGACGCTGGAGTAGGCATTCTATCCGGAAAGCTTTTGTCAACAAGGGTTCGTTCGTACAGATGTGTATTCTCTGGTCATCTTTGCTACCAATTTATGCTGCTTGAGAAGAAGCGAAAGTTGTGGAGTGGCCCTTCGTTACAGATTCATTAAAGTGATTACCTAGACGAAAGAGATGTGTGGCAAAACACTGACGAGACACGGTCCCTTGAGATCAATCCACATTCATGGCCGGAATACTAGACATGTATCAAGCGTAAGACATGAGGAGTCTCCCTGTCGACCTCGGAGGTACCACTATCTCCAGGTCCCTTTAGACCTTATTATATTCCAAATTTTTGGGTCCTGCTTTTTCCTTACTACTTTTCAGGAGACGGCTATCATCGATCTCGCCTTTCACGACGAGTTGATCGTCGATCAGTTCCTCGCTCATGTGGGCAAGGAACTCCATCTGCTGCCGAAGGAAATATTTGAAGCGTATCACGTTCAATTTCCTTCCAGCTCGTTGAGTTTCACGCAAAGCCCTAAGCTGATCTCGGATCCGCTGTTCGAGTATCTCCATTCGGTATTCACTGTACTGAAAGTAGAGTTCGGACAAGTTTGAGATGGGCCGAACGGTAGTCAACACCGTATCGTCCGGAAGGCTGCAATTCCGGGGCCGAAAACTTGTTACCATGGTGATCCTCTCCGTCTGGCCCAATGCTCGAAGCGCTTGATGTTCGATATAGCGGCCTGAATAAGTTCCCGAGTCAGCACCACTGCTTTTGGTCAATGCGTTTAGCCAAGAGGCATGCCTTGAGGACAGGTGCAGCTAAGACACGTTCAAAGTTTTTCGAGAACCTCAAAAAGGGGTAAGAGATGCTCAGAGATTCACTCACCTTGAAGAACAATTGCGCACCCTTGAGAGGGTCCACGCACTTTCAGTATGTTACCCGACCCCGTACGTAACGCCGTCTCCCCTCCTACCATGTCCTTACACTCACTGAGCATAGTTACACATACAAAGGGGTAGCTGTCCCTGTGCCAATCAACAACTGGCTTGTCATCTTCCCAAGGGCCTAAGGTCCGTCTCAGCATTCACTCTCCACGAGTCCATTGCCTAGCAGAGGTAAAAACCACCGGGCTTTTCCCGCGAAGTACGGGTCGTAGCTCGTATGCAGATCAGGAGATGAGGTAAAATCTAGATTGGTACTCACAACCGGCGATGCCTTCGTCAGCCTCAGTGAGTCGTCTGTCAATGGACGCTTCCAGCTCTTCGACTTTTTGCCTCTCTGACTTCATAGAGATGTTGACATGCGCAATTTCGAAGTCCATGGCTGTTACCAACTTGACACCAGCAACCCTCGAGATTATCGATAGAACTTCGCTGTTCTTCCAAGCGTCGTAAACGAAAGGCGCATACCTAATCCTGCTCTAGCCAGACTCACTCATCAACACAGGCGCAACCAACTCACTGAGCAGCGAACCCACGCAACTGACACTGGGCAAGGTTGCTAGAATATTGGCAATTCTCCCAGACTTTGTTGCTCATGATTTCTGCCCGCATTCGCTGGATGGCTTCTTGGGTAAAGAGCGGGAAAGGATCTGATACAGCAACGGGCGAGACACCGTTGGTTTTGGGGAAACCCAACTCCTCCATCATATAGATCTTCGCAGGCAGCACGAACGCCAAGTGCTTGGTCGGGTCAAAGTCTTCGGTTTCCACTGATTTCTCTGATTCAATGTCGGTGGCTTCATCCACGAAGTCTGGAAGCTTCGTCGACATTGGAGAGAAACCATCAGGATTGGCCATGTTAACCTAGATATTTCTTATCAGGCTAAGGAGACGGAACGTTTCCCCCCACAGCACCTACTTCTCAAGATCTGGTAATTATCAGATATAGAGGCTGGATGCAGTCCATTTGCTCCGCTCAGACCAAATCTCGGTGAGTTCCTTGACTGGAAGGCCTGGTGACAATTTAACCAAGAAAGGGTAAATGTTGAAGAAGAATCATTCATACCCAATATATACTACTTTCAATCGGTGATTCAAGATCCCCTCCTGATCACCCTCGTCTCGGAGATTCTGTAAAGTTCTGGCAAGGCTTAGGTTGAGTGATCTTCGACCGATGGCTTATAGTGAGACGGAATCGAGCATTGACCTCTTACTCGAAGACTGTTCTTCTTACATGAAAGTGTCCCTAGTTGGAAGTCTTTCGCACCTAGGCTTCGCAAGGTCATCGTATACATGGGCCAACGTCTGGGCTATCTGATAGGTGTGGAGGGGTTTGCGTTGGTTCACGATGACAACGAGAGCATGACTACCAGCCCCGTGCGGACTGCACCCAATTAAAACCTGCTATCTCGTCGACTTTTTTGGGTCAAGAGCACATCAATCCACGGTTGCAGAGGCACGGTGGCACTGTCAAGCACATTAATCTGCTTATTACCCTGATTCTGGGTCTGTGGCGATTGCGTTGCTAACACTAATTTCGCCTCCAGCAGAAGGATAATTATCGAAGCGCCTGCAAGAAATTAGGAGGCAATCACTGAACAGCGCGATCTTGTCCTCACGAGTGCGTAATCTGGAATGTACCGTATGGATGAGTTGCCACGCGCTGGGCTTGTCAGAAGACGAGGCGCTCAAAATAGATGGCCTCGGCTGGTATCAGGACAACGAAGTTTTGAGGCTCGCAAGATCATAGAACCTGTCGCAACGTATATTTGAGATATGATAAGCAACAGGTGTGGATGTCAACGGTCGTTGGGCGCTGCTGCAGCGCTACTTCATCGTCGGCTCCCAGACTCTGGATTTCCTTTCCTGATTTGGCAGCCAACAGTGTTCTAGTACCATTAAGATTCTCACGGATAGCACTCCCTTCGATTGTCCTGCTTCTAGACGCCATCATAAGCCAGCCTGCACTTTGGCGAATTGTTGAGTTGTGGACACTTCTGTAATAGAATTTCGCCTCTTAAAGTACCTCTGCGGAGATAGAGAGCAGGGGAGACGGAAAATGTCTGATCATCGGACGCAGTCGCACAGCACACTTCTTTATGCTCCAATAGTAGCGCCATCCACTTCTCTGCTAAGCTAGTGTTGCTGTAGCTGGCAAGGGCAATGCCGTTACAAGCCGTTTATCCTTGGCTAATGCAACGTTGGGTTTGCTCGTGAGATGGACGTTCATCGCCGATTATAGTTTTGAGAGAGTTACCTCCCAAGGCGATGGCGGATCATCTGATCGGGCCTTCGGCCTCGGCTAAAAGTCGGCTCTACTCTACATACTCCGTTCCTAAGCAACCGATTCTCCCGAAAGACTCCCTCTCTCAACGTCGGAATGGCAGCGGGGGCTGAAGGGGATTCTACTTGGTCGAAGGCAGAGAAGACGTTCGAAGCGTATGTTTTGCTCCTCTTACACACCTTTCCGTGTCTCAGCTGCCCTGCGTCTTCGCCTACATCCAGTTGACGTTGTCCAGGAAGAGGAACAGCGAATATTTCGATCCTTGCCAAGAAGCGGCTACTCGCAGCCTGAAATGTATGCATAGGAACGGTGGCGACAGAGACATGTGCTCCGACTATTTTCAGTGTGTCTTTTCTGTTTTGACCCGTCTCGATACGCTTTTGGATCGCGGAACATCGGCGACAGACGGACGATGGCTGACGATAGCCGTCAACTTAGGGCGTACCGGGACTGCAAACAGCAATGGGCATGTCAAGGGCTATGAAAGGATCAGCGAATTCATGGACTGACGAGCTCGCAGATTATGGAGCGTAAAGAAGCTAAGCGGAAGGCTGGAGGTTTTGCTCTGTAGCGATACGACGTACGATATCGTCGGTCCGGACCGTATGGTGTGACGCGTTGATGAATACCACCGGGCATCAACGGGATATCTGTCGAGCGGTCGAGGCTGTCCCTTGAACGGCCCCAGTTTGAGACCAGGGAGGAGAGTTTGCCACCCCAGACAATAAACATTAGATATTGGGTGTGTAGCATTACATTGTGTACCTTAGATGACCTCCGGCCGATTCCAACCAGTGTGCTTACATGCATTGTCCAAATGTCTCTCATAGCCAAAGCAATAATAGTAAATATACGCATTCGTGGCATCTAGGTGTTCCTCGGTAGAACAAATGTTGTCGACCGCAGATGCTCCTTTTCCCGTTTCTTGCCGCCCAGGAAGGAAATCGCGAGGGAGTACTTGATCCATCCCGTATCCTTCAAACATGTATCACAGTAGGCGTGCTATCGATCTCCATTTTTTCGGCCGTGCCGTATATTGTTACGCTGCAACAAGTATACTAGTATGCCTATGACTGTAATTTGATGGGTGCTTCTACACAATGGCACGCCCCACCTTCACACGTGGTGGAGCCTATGATAAACAATTAGAAGACCTCATTCAAGCCTCTTCCTGGAAGCAAGCCTTGAGCCTCTGCGAAAAACGAATCAAGAAGGGCGATAGGGGCGATGAAATTCTAGTCCGTTACGTCCTGCGCGACATCGTTGTACTGACCCTGGACATCAGACTGACTGCCACCTCTATAGGTGGCAAAAGCTCACGTCCTTCTGTTATGGCCCGACCCTAAACGGAATCAACAAGGACAGAAGGAGCTTGATGCAATCCTTGAGAGAGCTTTACCCGTAACAGATGCCGAGGTTTTAAGTTTCGTTGTGCAATTCGATATTTGCAGAGGGTGTTCTTTCAATGCCACCATCTGGGAACGAGCACTGAAAGCTCGGCCTAACAATGAAGAGCTCTATCGGTCATGGTTCTTCAATGCATTCACCGCAAAAAATTGGCGTATTGCACAGAAAGTACGTACATTCATCGCTATATTCCTAGTCACGAGCCATAATAAACCAATGGTACCATAGGCGTCAGTCGCGTACAGGAATGCTTTCCCCAGACGGCGAGATCCGCATTACTGGTATATTGTCGCGAATTTCTTACTATCGAGTCTGCCTGGCGTGGCAGAAAACGAGCGGGGAATGTATATTCAGCTGAACTACAGGACTCTCGCGAAGGCTGCATCAACGGTGTCTGTCTCCGGAGTATGTCATTGAACGTTACGCATCCGCTATCAGGAGAGCTCGCTGAATCTTGGCAGGATGCATCAAGCACTGGGCTAGGGCTCGGAAAGCTCGAAGATCTGTTGCTGCTACTGAGAGTCTATCGATCGCAAGGCAAAGCCAAGGAAGCTCTAGAAATATTGGACGACGACCGTGTGGGGATCAACTCCCGCGTTGGCAACAAAGCATGGGAACTTGTGCGGCAAAAAATCGATTTCCTGGAGCAAAGTGAGCAGTGGGAGGGGCTCTGGCGGTATTGTCATGCGCTGCTTGAGGACGCTCGTCCGGATGTTGTACGAGACCATGCAAAGCCTGCACACTTTGCGTTCGGCAAAGTAGGCGATGATTGGAAAGTCTGGTCTGCCCTCATCACGGCAGCCAGTCAGATTGGCGAGGAAGAGTAAGACGTTGACAATCACGAGTGATACATTTACTGACATCAAAACAGGAATGCAGTGCGGACTGCAAAGCTTCTGGAGTCCTTTGGAGATAGTTCGCGCAATGCTCAGCTGGCGTTACTCAAATTTTACTCTTCGGACCTGGACGAAGACATGCACTATCAGAAACGACTACTCACCGCTTGTAGTAAGCATTTCAAGAAATATTCATCGAGGCTTGTCTGTTTTTATGACCTAAACCCCTATGTCAAGTGCCTTGATCGATTGATCCAAGGTGAGCTCCTTCAGCTCTCAGCACAGGAGGCGAGAGTTATTAAGCCTCCTCGAGATGAGCCAGAGGTATGTGATTGTTGCCCGCTTCCTGTCGCAGCTTGAGAGACTGACTCGGTCACGGATTGGAAGGCGGTACGGTGGCTGACCTCAGAGATCAACGTCCTCAAACTGGATTACTTCCTAGTTGTCTCGAAGCATCCTAACTTCAACGAAAGGGCATTGCTTGAAGCCTTCGTCTGTAATTGCCTTCGGCTTTACAAAATGTCCTTGGCATTAGGTTCCCAGCTCCCACTCAGCGAGCGGCGGCCTGGCGATGACGCAGCTATATTGGCTGTCATGGCTATGTTTCATACGTTAAAGCTGGGAGAGAACAATTCTGTATTGAGAAGTGTCGCGGTCCTTGAAATGGTACTCGCCAACTCAAGGCATAACTATGATGCCTTGCTATTGCAAATACGCCTAGCACTGGTGTTGGGAACGGCATCGATAGCTATGGGGCGATACTCGCAGCTTTGCGTCAAGAATATGCAGCATGCCACGCTCTCTTGGATCCTCTTTACGCGGATCTCCACCCTGCACCCGTATCCATTGAGTGGTTCGTCGCAAGGTAATGGGGTCTTCACCATTCGGAATCCATCCGCCACTCTCACATCTACTTTGGAATGGCACAGATCCGCTCAGCAAGTCAACGACGAGTCAATTCGTCGGATGTTGAGCGACGGGCAGAATAATATGCTTTTCGACGCTCTGGACCTAGGCCACTCAATCGACAATGGATTCTCAAAATTCATTGCAATTGTTGAATCGTCGCGCATTCAGCGCTTGGGCGGCGCTTCGGGCGAGATCGATTATGACGATCTTATGAGTAAGTGGACTTGTGCACCAAGGGACCTGTGTACTAACGATAGTTAATGGTAGGTCATTGGACGGGCGAAGTCGTAGATAATCGTGATGCTGGTGCGTTTCCAAGCTGCGAATCATCCTTTCAAGACCCTGCGACCCGCTCGATGCTAGACAGCAAAGCGCTCAACGTGAGTGTCCTCTTGTAAGGCTGAGACAACTTCATTTGCTAATCAGGTGATATATGTAAAGGGCCGCTGGCTATCTACGCAACTAGAAATGGCCTGCTTTTGGGATGTTCTCCACAGACGAGAGACTATGAAGGCTTCTACAGTGGTCGATATGGTCTGCCGAGAGTCCGGGTCGGATAATAATGGTACAGCAATCGAGGATAAAGAATACTTCATCGTTAGCATGCTCAGACATCTGTGTAGCCTGGCTGCCAATGCAGACCAGCCCAGAATCAAGCAGTCGAAGATGCTCGCTCTCTTTGATCCTCTGGAAGCTGCCTTGGCAGATCTTAGGAGGGCGCTGGAGGGAGATGGTCCAGCTTTCGAAGACACCACGGCAGACCTCGGCGTTGGCTTCACATTCCCAACTTGGAAGTATTATCATTGGCACCTCACCATTCTTGATGCCTGTCAATTTTGCAGAGCGACGATAATGCATTTGAGTCTTAAGGACCGCCGTTCTACTTTCGTAGATTCAGATTTTCTCGCAAACAGAACCGATCGTCTTAAGACGCTTGTTCGGGAGATTCAGTCGCTGACGGAGTCCAACGTTTCATATCAACAAGCATCGGTTCGTAGTGAGAAGGCAAAAACCAAGTTGATCCATGCAATCAGGTGGGGCATGCACGAGGAGCAAGATGCGGTTGGCAAGGCACTCGAGTCTCTCATTGATCAGGCGACAATGGAAAGGACGGTGAAAGACGTCTGCGACAGTTGGACGGAGGCAATGGATGGGATTCTAAAGGCGAACAATTATGAGGCTATCAAGTTATGAGTATTCTGACGCCGAGGAAATCTATTTGATTTACCTATTGCATAGCGGCGGCGCACGGACGGAAAAGTGGCGAGATTGCGTAGCGGTCTGGGACCTTCTCATGTTTTGGAAGCAACAACGTAGACTAGACCGAGGTCTCGATGGGACCCTGTGTGCAGTTCGTTGATACCCATGGCACTGTATAAAGAAGCAGTCGTATCACGTTGAAGTCAAACAAGTTCAAGGGTATCACAACATATTGACTTCTGCCTCTCGCTGATCTTGCGCCTTTGAAGCCATTGATTTCCTCTCTTCCCTGAGCGTAGTGAACACCTGCAACGGAGGGTTAGTACTAGACCCTGCTCTCTGTAGTAACCCCTTCGCCTTATGTTGTATCTCTCATGAATTCTAAGTAAAATCAAAACGCACTTACCCAGAACCAGACCAACATCTCCACAAAACCCCACGTAAAAACGACACTGTTGTTCAAAACGTCCCATCCTCTCCTCTTACCCATTCCCAATGCTCCTCCCGGTTGGAAGGCATACGAATAACCCGTTACAACAAAGAAGAAGAACAGGCGGACAGGGGCTTGCGAAGACCAGTAGTGTGAGAAGACTTCTTCGGGAAGTGACACGGCTGCAAGATCGACGATGCCGAGCAGGGCAAGGACTGCAGACAGAAATCCTAGGGGTGCGGATGGAGCGGAAAAGGAAGTTGTTGGGGAAGGCTAAGGCGGTTCAGCTACTGTGTATGTTGTGGGGGACCAATCTTGTATTGTGATTGCATTCACCATTTGCATCGCTTCACCGAGGATGAAGACAAGGTTTTGATCCACTATCAGAGACGGGGAGACAAGGAGAAAGTAGGCGAGGGTCAGATGAAAGAGGGAAATCGAGCGCAACAGGTTTGCTGCGGAGATGAGGGCCATGTTAGATTGGCGAGGCTTAAAAAATCAGGTGGTATTGACATAGAAGAGCTCAGGTTGTCCTTAGAATCATCGTCAGGATACAGCTACCTTAGTGTCGTATGTCCAGGTTCCCGCCTTGCCGGCCCGCGCCAGCGTGCATTGACGCCACAGCCGCTTAACCCCACCAAGCCCGTAGTCGCAATTCTGGCACCGCGCTGCAGCCTGCAACAGCGTCCAATGCGTTCATTCTCAGTATGTCGACGTCTCACACGGCCGACACCTCCTACTTCAACAAACCGCGGCATATCAAATATTGGCTCCGCTGCCTCAAGACACATCTTCCGACGGCCTACCAAGCCAATGATTCAACCCGGATGACCCTTGCCTGCTTCACCATCTCTGCTCTGGACCTCCTCGACGCTTTAGAAACACACACTTCCGCCGACGAGCGCGCCGCCTATATCGATTGGATATATCGCTGTCAACATCCGAACGGCGGCTTCCGCGGTTTTACGGGTGCAGATCCGGGTCGTCAGAGAAGCGAAAAGAACGAGTGCTGGGATCCGGCGAATTTGGCGGCCACTTATTTCGCGCTTGCTACTCTGGTCATATTAGGGGATGATCTCAAGAGAGTTCAGAGACGAGAATGTCTGCAATGGCTCAGTAGCTTGCAATTGGAGGATGGGAGTCTCGGCGAGGGAAAGGGAGCGTTCGGTGAAGTTAGTGGAGGCGGTGATGTGAGATTCGGGTACTGCGCTGCTAGTGTGAAATGGATTTTGAGCAGAGGATCCGATTCGGATGTTGTGGCGCAAGAGGAAGACATCAACGTTGAGGCACTAGCGCAGTCCATAACGTCTCTCCAGGTAGGTGACCTGAGCTTAGGGCCTAGTGGGATGGAGCTGAGACGGGATGATAGACCTACGAGGGCGGCCTTGGAAACGCGTCTTTCCAAGAAGCGCATGGTATGAACATGCCCGTCGCTGCTGCTGGATGAATATCACCAATTGCTCATTCCGACCCTGCAGCTGGCTGGACATATTGCGGCATTAGCACTCTGTCATTGCTTGGGAGGCTAGATACTCCTCGTCACTACACCAATGCGATATTAGAAAGCGGAAGCCTAGAGTACCCTGTGCAAATGGACCGACTTTTGCACTGGCTCGTCAGCAGGCAGACTTCAGTCTTGCAAGAGGACGAGGAGTATGAGGTATCGGACGGGGAGACTGCTGGGACCACAACAAGCGAAACGCCTGATCCCTTTCATGTAGAAGGAGTCGTGATACCTCCATCAGAAATCTCTCGCGCCAGTACCCCGTCACTTGACGTCCTGTCGGAAGAGTTGCTGTGGGCCGGCTTCAATGGTCGGTGCAACAAAACGGCCGATACATGTTACTCGTTCTGGAATGGAGGCACTTTGGCTGTATGTGACCGCTCAGTCTCTGAAATCAAACCTTGCAAGACAAGATGAGGATAGAAAACATATACTAATGCACCTAACTTGCTAGGTTCTTAACCAAATCCACCTCATCGATTTCAACGCCAATCGGCGCTATCTCCTCGAGAAGACGCAACACCAGATTGGAGGGTTCGGAAAGCTGCCTGGCGATCCACCCGGTAAGTTAGAAACCCAGCTTCTGTGTTCTGCATGACCCCTTCCACTTTTACCGCTAGACTGATCTTAGGATTGCAGATATCATGCACTCCTACCTAGGCTTGGCGGCTTTGGCTTGCATGCGCGAGCCAGAGCTGAGAAGTATTGATCCGGCTTTATGCTTCAGTGTCAGTGCGCGAGAGGCCTTCATAAATCGGGTAGCGGGTCAGCCATGATCAAGTCCAAATGACCAATCGTAATTGCCGAGCAACGATGTCAGAAGCGTAGAAGTGGTTCTCGGCTTTGGAAGACCAACACGGGGTAGTGCCATCCTACGGGGATGAGTGGTCAGTGTCCTATGCGCTGTCATGGCTACGTCCAGGGAACCCTTTTCCGGTTCCGTGGGGTCTACCAACGAGATGACCGATACTCTCGACCGGTTTGACGCTTTAGCGATGGGACATCATTGGCCGTTCAGTCCATAAGTCATCTCGTCAACACGTTGCACGAGGGTGCCGGGGGTAATCGTTTCTTGTTTACCCAGCCCCTGGAAGTAACACTCTGCCAGCGCATGGATTAATTGCAACATAATGACAGTAGGCTCTATTAGAATGTACTTAGGTAAAAGGACGTTCTTGATCGAATCACTCCGACAAAAATGCTATCTAACAATCTATCTATTGGCCACTATTCCAGGCTTCTCCCGAACAACCCAATCTACCCAATGCAACGCTATGCATAATCCGCTACACGAACAACTTGCTCCATACTAGCCCACGCCCTCCATTTCGTGATGCTTTCTAGACCCTTCCGAAAGCCCTGAGATGAACATCTCACTCATCGCAGTACCCTGGTGGTTTAACACCGGGGCCCGCTGCCCAATTACGTAACGTCAACGTTGTAGTGTATACCATGACCACCACTCCAAAACAACAAAGAGAAACATCCACAAAACGCTGCCATGGCTTGGTGGCCACAGCTTTGAGATGGAGTAAGGGCTATAGTATATGATCAGCACACCGCCATGAGATAAATGTCGAAGGTAAGGCATCTTACTGGATAAACGTATACCAGCGGTATGCAAGCAAAGCTACCGACCAGAGCTACGAATTTATCCAGATCGTCTGCTCCTCCCCACGCGATTAGCGCGCAAATGACAACCAGCACGAAGCGAAAGACATTCTTTTTCCACTTGATAGAGCGACTAAACTTGCCACTGCGAGTGAATAGTCCATTCTCCATAATCCTAATCGCAGGGAAGAGTTGCAACGGTGTAGATAGCAAAATTGCTAACGAGTACAGGAATTGGACGGCGTTGACGAATTTGTTGTCCTGTGGTAGGTTGAGCAGAATAACGGTCTTTGTCGACGAGCCGAACGCAGCATACGAAAGGGCTCCCATACTGATAAAGATGACAGTTATGATTATCATCACACCGGCCAAAACACGAGGAAATTCGATAGGCTTTTTCATTGATTCCTGGATGGGAATAATAAGGCCTACACCCTCGAAGGTGAAGATTGCGGTGCCTATAAATAGGGGCCAATCGTCAGGGTTAAAATTAATGATATCGGCAATACCGTGGTTTTTCGCCAGAGTAAAGATATCGTAGTAGTAGAGGTAAATAAGACCCAGCAGGATGAAGAAATCTGCTACTAAGGCGGTGCCGCCCAGTTTGCTGATATCCCTTATTAGTGAAAGAGGGAGAAAGATGATGAGCTGCATGAAGATCATAGCTTTGATATCGAGATTTTGCCGGCAGTTGGACACGGCAAGCACAAAAGCCTGCAGGTTTTGCGAGGTAAAGACGATGTACGCAGAAACGAATCCGATCTGGCTTAGAGCGACAGACGAGAGGATGAGGATTCGAAGCCACTTTCCGTACAGAATGCCACCAATCTGACCAAAGGAACCCTCAACTCTGAGACGTGTCTTGACCAAGAGGATGAAGCAGTAATAGCTCAGCATAGCCACACCCAACAGGACGAGATTTGACAGCATCATTCCACCATTGAGATACGCCTTTGGAAGGAAGAGCACACCAGTACCAACAAAAGATTTTAGTAGAAGTAAAGAAGCTCCAAATGGCGTATTCTCGCCAGCGGACCCTGGCTCTTTGGTTTTTCTTCTTCGTCGACCTGGTGTTCCCGGTGTTAGCAACGCGCTGCCTTCGCCTCGTCCGCCGTTCTCCACATCAGTGTCTCCAGCGTCGAAGTACGGATGATGAGAGAAGTATCCATCAGGCTCGAAATCTTCGTCATCCTCCTCAAGCTCCTCGCCTGCGAAATGGCCATAAACTGTCAAAAACTCGATGAAGCTTTTGGTGAAAAGTGCAGGCTGCGGTTTTGAAGTTGTTGATCGCCCGCTAGGTTCAGCGCCGCCATATTTGCCACCTCTCCGATCCGGCGATGGACTAGGAGCTTTCCTGATCAAATAATTCCGTCTGAAGCCTCCGGGAACCTTGATAGAGCTAATATTCACTTCGTCGCTTTCAGGTTGTGGGCGTGAGACATCAAAGCTTCTGCTACGCTTCCCACGCCCTCGAAGTAGAGACTGAGACTCGGCCTCTTCGGTCCATCGATAGACCTCTCGGGTCATGTCTCCGCCCTGTAATTGTAGACTTGAAAATTCGTCATCCCCTAAAGCAGCCTTACTGCTCTGTTGCCTCGTACGGCTCATAGTAGACATCGAAGGCTTGTGGCTCGGCAAATTCGCCTCGCTGGCGTCCTCTAGGTTGTGTGCGTGAACAAGATGCCTCTTGACAACTTCGGGCTTCTCATTGGGCGTTGGTACAACAGACGGGGCCCCTTGCGCAAATGGAGCATCGAAAGAGCCATAACTACTCTGCGGCAGACTTCTCATGTATGCAGCTCCCGCTGCGGGCGGTGACTTCGGCTGGCGCTGACTGGAGTCTCGTCGAGGTGGAGTTCCAAATTTCGGTGGACTCCTGCCGTAGGCGGTCTGTAGAGCTGCTGCGAGAGCCGATTGCCCAGGCCCAGATGTCGAAATCGGTCCCTCGGCGCCGGCAAGCGGTGCACTCGTGTCTCCATCTCCCCGAATAAGTGTTAGGGCTGGTCGTGAGTTGGGCGCGCTCCCAGAAGTTTTAGGTGAAGCTTGGAGACGGGCGATGGAGGAGGCTCTAGAGTATGATTCTGACGCGGGCAATCGACCGCTGGAGGGTTCTGGGGAAGATGCGGTCGGTACAGGGCGTGGTCTTGAGGGAGAAGACGTATGTCGTTGTGCGGACATTGCGGTCAGAGTGTTGCTACAAGTATGGGTGGAAACTGGGTCTCAAGCAGCCTCGATGCACTCAGGAGGTGGCATCAATAGGCAGGATGATGATGGGAATGCGTGATTTCCCCCGAGGACAATGAATCATGAGGCCATAGCCGTGGGCGTGACCTGCTCAAGGCAGGGTTCCAAAGCCACGATAAGGTACGACGCGGAGGTGGAGAATCGAGAACCTGAGGTTTGAGGAGCGATGCAACGGGAGTGATGTCGAATCTATTACGGATAGACAGTTTTACGAGATGGGTCTACCAAGACGAGCTTCAGTGGTCCAAGTGCAACGGCAAGCGATTGCTCACGGAACCCTCAGCGAGCCCAGGTTACCTAATGTACATACCTGAGGCGTAGTCTCACGGCCCGGCCCATGTAGCCCCGGCGCTTGCCTGGAGTCATGGCCTAAGCCTCTACTTGACCCGATGATGTACCCTGTTGTGTCTTCCATGCCAGGCATCGACTCTCATGACTGCACTATAATCATATAAAGTGCAACACGTCACAACATTCTTTCAAATCCGCGAACGAAGTCCGTCTACATTATCCTGGGCGATAGTGTGTTGCCTGGAGCCTTCGAAAGCAATGCCATACTCTTATTATCTGGCATCCCACTGTAACAGCATGCGCCTAGCTACTGCCTGACACCCTACGAATGTCACCGATGGCCCTTCTTCGATATTCCGAATCTGCGAAAAGTGCTTCGATCAGATCGACCAGCTCCTCCACTTCAAACTCCAGTCCCAATTCCCCCTCCTCCCACAGGAATTTGATGTCCACCAATGAGCTCTCGAGGATGTTCACTAGATACTGGAACTTGAGCCAGCCAGGCGTGTAGACCGCAGTCAGCGGCACACTAGCCTGCTCCGTCTCCTTTGGCTCCCCCGGGCGCTGCGGCAAGAAGAGGTCTTCGAGCGATACCACCCGGTTGCAGAACGCCGTCAAGCGTTGGGACTCCGGCTCCGAGATGTCCGAGATGTCTTCTATGTCGACGATGATTTTGTGGACCACGGTGGAAAGGAGAGAGCCCAGCGATTGGAGCAAGGCCGAGTGCGACAACACAGGCTGCCACTGCCCGAATACCTCGCGCAAGCGGCCCACAGTCGAGCTGATGGCCAAGTCACACTCTTGCGCAAAGGGAGCCACAGTGCAATTTGAAAATCCTTGCGCCCCATCTAGAAGATCACTCAAGATGGTGCGCTGCGACTCCATTTCCCGACCATAGGCGCGTTTGCCGAATGACGACAGCGCCGCAATGTCGGCTTGAGATTTGCTCCTTGAACTGGGATGGTCCCGAATGTGTTGCTTGAGTCGCTCGGCCAACCAAAGACTGTCATTGTACAGGAACATGTTACCGCTAGGGTTGAGCGAGTAGCACGGCGGCGCGCTCGCTCGATACATGGTGAGAACCAGACTACGCAGCGCGAAGAGTCCATTTGATGCCGAAGCAATAGGTAGGCCATTGTACCTAGTTCACAATGAGTAAGTAGTCGCATCGCAGAGGAGTCACCTACTTCGGTTTCCTGAGGGTTTCCGCGTCCGAAATAGCCTTGGTGACCAGATCTAGGACTTCCCTTGGAAGAGCTGTGATGGTGTAGGTTTCCCTCAGAGTAACCTCTCGCCCAGCGCCTTGTGCTGGGTTCCGATTCCCGTTACTCTTGAGTCGTCTCAGGCTCGCCTGTGCCGAGTTGGGTGATGCCGTTGCCTCGTCACCTTCCTCTTCGTCCCCCCATCCCCATGCGTCGGTATCCTTGTTCTCAATGTGTACCTTTCCAGGCGTGGCATCGTGGGTACTCCCATTTGCGTCCTCGCCCAGTCCCCATGCACTAACATCTGCTCCGGCGTTCTCTTCATTTATGCCCGTCGGATGATCTGCTCCAGACCGGTTTGCCTCTTCTTCGTCAGACCACTCGGCATTCCAGCTATCATCCTCTCCTGGGCTGCCGAATATATCCTCCTCCTCCGACATGATCTGAGTCTCTACGCGCTCAACAGTCTCAACATCTCCGAAACCCGAGGCCAGTATCCTCCTTACATTGTCAAGTGCGCGTTCTTGACGTTTGTTCAGCCATAACTGCGGTGTCTCTTTCGTCCAGTTGACGAGCCTATCTTTGCCTGGCCAATTATAGCTTTCTATAGCATCCGCAAATTTTAGCACGGATTCTATAATGTTCTGAAAGCCTTCTGTGCTATTGAAGTTCGTAGGGATGGCCGGAGAAAGCCAAAGAGATATTATCATAGAGATAAGAGTAGGTCCAAGTAGTCCAGGAACATTGGACGCTATCGCAATCGGTAGATTGGCTGATAGGTATTCGATTATGTGCCTCACATCAGTGAAGAGACCCTCAATGCTTTTTGGCGTCGGTGCCTCTGATAAGGTAAGACTGTCCCTCTGAATAGAAAGTAGACCCGCGCGTCTGTTATGTTGTGACAGTAGAAGAGGCCTTAACAGGAAACGTTCTATGTCCTTGCACGAATCTAATATCGTATCGTCAAGGAGGCCCAGCCTATGTAAGGCTTCTGCGAGAGAGTTCAGGTCCATGGGCGAAAGTCCTTCTGGTTGTTAGTATCAGGCTCCGTCCTCAACGGCGATCGCGTTTCCCTACCTTGAGTCTGGTGCTTGATGCTTATCGTAGGTGGCGTCGAACCCACATGGATCATGGATCTCCAGCGATCCAGCAGGCGTGCCTTTGCATCTTCGTGGAGGCTGCCGAGCCTGGAACGTATCACAGCGAAAACACGAGTGCTTGGATTTGCTCGAATACTCTCGGCGTCGCCCTTGGCCTCAACAAGCTCCCTCACTGCCCGATCCAACTGCTCCCGCTGCAACGCCTCTTGAATGGAATCAAGTCTGCTGCGCAACCGGCCCACTCGCTCATACACTGCTATCACTGTGTCCGTGAAATCGACCTCCTCCTCAAGGAGGCCCACCTTGCTGGCAGCATCTTGTGCCTGGAAGCGAGAACGCTCCCATCCTTTACTCTGGTCAACAATCTGCTGCGCTGTGTCCTGCGCATGATCAACATCACTCCGTAATTGCTTCGCTTGTGATATCCAGCCGTCGATGTCCTGCGCGCTGTCCCTGCTGGTCTCCCTAATACTGACCTAGAAGCATGGACGTCAGCCTAGTACCTGGTCCATCGTAACAGCTCATGAACCTTGACGTCTTCCCGAGCCTGCTTTAGAAGCTTGAGGATGTGCGGTATCGCTGTTGAAGGCAAGTCCGCAGAGATGACCTCTTCCGACTCAGGGTAACTGCCATTCTGTATAGAGTCGAGCAGCGCTTGACCATGATGTTGGTCAACCAAGTTGGACGGCATGTGATGGACGCAGACGTGAGGTGTGTCGCCACAGTAGTCTCATAAACCAGAAGCAGGAAGGCTTGTCGCCAGGGCCACGTCGGAAGGACACGTTATTTCTCGGAGCCCATGCGTAAGCTCAATGGGCAACACCACACTTGCGATGTCAACACCCCTTCCTCATGGCGCGACGGGAGTAGAAAGTATTTGAACGCCACACTTCCACGCAGTCATTCCGCTAGTTCACTAGGTACTGCCGGGTGTGGTAGTAGATACTTTAACGTAACGATTCGAAGAAGTGCTCAGCCACCAGCTAGAGTAGCTCCGCCAGGCCCCAACTTCAATATGGGGAGTGAATTCGCATCCGTTGCCGTTTCTACGCATCCCTGGTAGTTTTTCTGGTATACCCAGAATTCCAGGCTGGAAGTTCAAGGTGAGACATGAGCTATTCAGTTATGACCCGTTTCTCTTCGTCAAGAGGATGTTCCTTATCGTTGCAGAATGACTTGACTCACTCAATGCATGACATGTCATGCCATGCTTTCTTTGAGGTCCTTGCCTCCTACAATGTCTCTACCTGAGGTTGCGAGGAGATTCTGGCGCACTCTTGCGCTGCCGATCATTCTTGCTTCTTTTCTATTATACTTCCCCTGGTACGTGATAGACACTCTGCCGACCAGATTCTGAAGGTTTGGCGTATCGTGCGTTTATATTTATTTTTACATGTCGCCCATTCCAAGCATCAGGCTGTCTGACCTGTCAAAATTGTATCTGATGATACAAGAACGTAAAGCTAAAAAGAATTGTTTAGGAGCCCGGAACGTCTACAACAGACCACGACGTCGCCAAGAATAATTGCATCGCTACGCTCTATTGTTACCTCCACCCGCTCAAGCATCATGCCTTCTGCAAGATCCAAAACCAACTTCCGGACACTTCAACAATTCAAGATTGAATACTCACCCAGCCTGCTCACACAATATGAATCGAACAGGACCGGGTTGAGAGTGGTTGTGGTAGATCAACAAGGCCCGAAAGTGCTCGGCTATTTCGCCCTTGCAACAGAAATTCACGATGATTCAGGTGCTCCCCATACTCTTGAGCACCTGTGTTTTATGGGATCGAAAAGCTATAAGTACAAAGGCGTTCTCGATAAGCTTGCAACAAGGGCCTACTCGACCACCAACGCGTGGACTGCCACAGATCATACAGCATATACTCTAGACACTGCAGGATGGGCAGGGTTCGCCCAAATCCTTCCAGTCTACTTAGAACATGTCATCGTACCAACTCTGACAGATGCCGGATGCTACACCGAGGTTCATCACGTGGACGGAGAGGGCAATGATGCAGGCGTCGTCTATTCAGAGATGCAAGGCGTCCAGAATAATCAAGGTGAACTCATGGACTTGCAGTCGAAAAGGCTCCTTTATCCAGAAGGTAATGGGTTCAGGTACGAAACAGGAGGGATGATGGAACAACTTCGAGTCCTGCAAGCGGACCGTATACGTAGTTTCCATCATCAAATGTATCAACCGAAGAACCTATGCCTCGTCATCATAGGTGAGGTGGATCACGAGAATCTTCTAGCTATCCTGGATGAATTTGAAGGGACGATTCTTGACGATATACCTCAGCCAGACGCACCATTCAAAAGACCTGTGAGTGACCTTGAATCGGTGACCTGTCTGAAACTGTTTGGCAAGAGGGTTAAGCAGTTCGTCTGTCAGACCTTCCGCAGAGCATGAATGCTGACAGTGAACATGCTAGTGGTCCGAGTCGAAGTCAACGCCAGCGCTCAAGCAGTCATCAACAGTGGCCGTAGAATTTCCAGAAGAAGACGAAGCAACCGGGGAAATCATGGTCAGCTTTCTTGGGCCCTCTCTGAACGATGTAGTGGCGTCTACGGCGTTGAACATCCTTCTCACGTATCTTGCTGGATCTTCTGCGTCTGTTTTAGAGAACACCCTGGTGGAAAAGGAACAATTGGCGAGTGCCGTGTATTACTCCACCGAACCCCGGCCCGATACCGTAATACAATTCTCGCTGAGTAGTGTCGCCACTGGGAGGCTTGCAGAAGTAGAGCGAAGATTTTTCGAGCTTTTGCGGGAGATTGCAGGCAAGAAATTCGATCTACTTTACCTCAAAGACTGCATTAGACGAGAGAGACGTCAGGTGAAGTCAGCCTGTGAAAGCTCAGGTTCTGTCTTTGCCGATTCGATCATCAAGGACTTCCTCTTCGGCAACCAGGATGGCTCAACTTTACGAGATCTCGAGACTCTTCGAGTATATGATACGCTTGAAACATGGACGGATGATCAATGGCGGCAGTTTTTCCACCAGTGGATATCGAATGCTGCTCATGTGACGATACTGGGAACACCGTCTGCTGCGCTGTCGAAGAAGCTGAAACAGGACGAGCGCGATCGTATTGCTGCTCAGAAACAGCGCTTGGGTACAGAAGGTTTGAAAAACCTAGAGTCCAAGCTTGCCGCAGCCAAGGCTGCAAATGACAGAGAAATCCCGCGCGAGATCCTGACAAGCTTCAAGGTACCGGACACGTCTTCGATACATTTCATGTCTACGACCACAGCGAGATCCGGTGCGGCAAGAAATATGGGATCCTTGGACAATCCCATCCAGAAGACCATCGATCATGACGATATTGAATTACCGCTGTTTATACATTTTGAGCATGTACCTACTAACTTTGTCCATTTGACGTTACTGCTCGGTACGGAATCCATTCCGATAGCTTTACGACCATTGCTTCCAGTCTTCCTTGAGAATATATTCAATTCGCCACTGATAAGGCATGGTCAGAGGATGGAGTTTGAGCAAGTCATCATGGCGCTCGAGAATGACACGGTATCGTACCACATCGATTCAGGCTCGTTCCTAGGCAACCCCGAGATTCTTGCGATACGTTTCCAAGTCGAACCTGACAAGTATGTGACGGCGATACAATGGTTGAAAGATCTGTTGGCTAACAAATTATTCGATGTGACGCGAATCAAAGCCATAACAACAAGATTGCTCGCGGACATACCAGAAGAAAAGCGTGATGGAAACAGCATGGCTTACGCGGTTGAGAATTCAATCAATACTCAGGCAGAATCGATAACTCGCGCCCGGGGCACACTTACGCGAGCCGTATACCTCAAACGAGTCAAGCGGCTACTGGAAGACGCTCCCGAGACGATACTTTCCCAGCTCGAAGAGGTTCGACGAGCGCTTCACCAGTTCTCCTCCTTCCGCGTCCTGGTTGTTGCGAACCTCGAAAAGCTTGCCCGGCCCATAAGCTCCTGGAGAATCCTTACTCAAGACCTTGACATTACCACACCACTGAAGCCGCTAGAGAGCCGTCTGTCACGCCTTAGCGAAGCCGGCAAGAACCCAGGAAATACGGCCTATATCGTGCCACTGCCGACCATCGACTCGTCGTTCGCTATATCCGTCACAAAGGGTCCCTCTTCTTTCGACGATCCTCGACTCCCTGTTCTCATGGTTGCCATTGCTTACCTCGATGCAGTTGAAGGGCCTTTCTGGACGGCTGTCAGGGGTACTGGCCTCGCCTACGGCACTAGCTTCTCGAGACATACAGAGTCAGGCCAGATATCTTTCGACGTGTACCGCTCGCCCGACGCCTTCAAAGCTTTCAGTGCTTGCAAGATTGTCATTGAACAATTTGTGGACGGCACGAACCCGTTCGATGATCTGGCATTGGAAGGCGCTATCAGCAGCATCGTGCTGGCATTTGCAAACGCTCAGTCCACAATGGCAAGCGCAGCGCAGTCAAGCTTCGTGAGACAGGTCATTCGCGGTCTGCCGGCCGACTGGAATCAGAAGACGCTGAAGAAAGTGAGAGGGGTGAAGGTGGAGGAGATCAAGCAAGTATTGAAAACGGTTGTCCTACCGGCGTTCCGGGCGGAGACGGCGAATCTCATTGTCACCTGTGCGCCAATCATGGAAGAGGGGCTGGTAAAGGGATTCGAAGGACTCGGCTTTAGACCCGAAGTCCGACCACTCGCTTCATTCCAGGATGATTATGGCCTGAAAGCGACTGACGGAGACAACGAGCAGGAAGACGAAGAGGACGAAGAAGACGAAGAAGATGAGTATGAAGAGGTGGACGGTGACGGGCAAAGCGAAACTGAGGTCACAAGCGATATGGATATTCCGTAGCGGAAGTTCTCGATCTAGCAACGAGGATAGACCGTAATGACTTCACTGGCTGTACATATAGACACAGCACATATGACCACGCTGTGCTGATCGATGGGTACTTGGGAATATGCGAATTAGACCTCCTCTATGCCTGGTGCGTATCCACACCGGCAGTGTCCTAGGCCGACTTTTGCTATCATTAGGTAGAGACCGGAACCTCGGTATAATTCCACAAGAAGGCCTTAGGGGGATTATGGAGCCCTCGCCGAAACTCGTTTGCATTCTCAATTCTGATGTAGCTTTCCTGGTAGATTGCTTTTGGGCCTCTCTTGCAGCGGATCGTCAAATGCAGCTTTGATTTCGGTCGTCGAAACCCGCCGGCGCGTTCCTTCGCCTCGCTTTGACGTCGTATATCCCGCCGCAGCCTGCAAGCCTGCATCAATGGCTCAAATCACGCCTGCCCTTAGCTCTCCTCCTCTTCAGTATCTTCCTCCCATTCCTCGTGTTCAATCTCACAAGAAACCCATGCCTTCGCTTCCTGACACGATTGCTGGGGTTGTACGTTCTCCTTGGTCCGCACCTTATCTGTACGTTTGCAAGCGATGGATGTGATGAGATGCGTGGGACTAGATCTGGATCTGTAGGCTTGAAGAGAACTGGTAATCGTGGCAATACATTTGCATATGTAGGAGAGCTTGGAAGGAGAGAGGGTCGGAGAGGGGAGAACATCGCAATAGACCTGGTTGTACAAGATCAGTTCCGGGGATGGCACTGGATGGGACTCTACATGGCGCACCGGCTATGGGAATACTTCCACCATCTCGGGCAGAGAGTAGGATAGTGATTTATGACGAAGGAAGAGCTTCGTCGACAGCGTAGCAACAGCATTGGTGTATATAAATTGGATGCTCAATCGAAACTGAATGAGGAATTGGGCCATAGAGAGAATATAATTCCAGGGTTCTCTCAGGGTACATCCGTTTTTGCGGACCTCCCCAGAGTATCAGATGGGTCGTCAGAACCTAGGTCTTTTGCCAACATCCATGAGACTCCTGATTCCCCACATGATACTCTGCCACCAGTCATCTTCCGACGATGGCGGCCTATAGTGCTTATCCTCCGCATCATCGTCACTCCACGGAGCGTATTAGCCCGTCCCATGCCCTTTCCCTCCTCTCATCGTACCTGGAGGCTGCTTCGACCGAGGCATATCTCCATCCCAACGCTCTGTTGACGCCAAGCGGGCCTACGACCCCGGCGACAGGCGCACAAAACATGGGGCTTGTCCTACACAACCTGAAGCGTGTAGAAGCTGGGCTGAGAGGCGAGCAGCAGGGCGCCGATTTGACATTCGAAAAATACGGAGGACAAGGTTTACCGGAGTTGATGCCTACGGAGAACGGCTTTCATGACATGACCAACGAGGCCGTGGGCGGAGCACCAGCAAGCAGCGAGGGCGTTGGGGAGGGATGGCAGGACAAGATAGTGTTCGAGAGAGAGCAAGAGGTTGTGCAGGGTGAAATTGGCAAGAGAGACCACGCGGCTGACGGTGGACGCGACGCTCGCAGAGTGCCGACAGTCGAACCGACGAAGACTACGGCGGATAAGGAGAAAAGAAGGAAGAGGAAGAAACAAAGGAGGATGAACGAGCGAAGAAAGGACGAGATCAAGAAGCAGCGAAGGAATGATAGCGCAGGATGAGCAGCGGACCATAACGTTCTACACTTGAAGTGGCCGACGCGAAATAATGTAGGCGCGATGACCTAGTCGATGTGGTCGCGAGCGAGCACAAACCCAACAGTACTTTTCTACACTTCGATGTAAGGCATTACAGCTCTCTGTCCGAAACTTTGACAGGCTTTTCGTCATCCATCTGCTTTTCCGCACCCTTCTGCTCGCCGTACCATCCCAGAGCGCCAAGTCTTTCCGGCAGGATTGGATGCGAGAAGTGGTAGCTTGCGTACATCCAATCTGCATCCATGGTGCTCAAATTCTGGATCTGCAGCCTGATGAGGGATTTCGCTAGCTCCTTGGGATACCCGAGCTTCACTGCGAATTCGTCTAAACTTGGGTCAGCTACCGACAAGGGCAACGCGCAACAGATCAGACGCACCGGCTTGGAATTCGAATGTCCTGCTCAAGATGTTCATCAACAGCTTCACAACAGTATCCATCGGTGCTAAAGCATCTGAGAAAAGGATGAAGCCGATAATGATAGGGAATTCCTTGTGAAAGCCAAAGGACTGGTAAAGGGAGCGATTGTTGATGAACACGGAGAAGAGGGTGAAGATATAGAACATGTGGAACTACCAAGCTTCTTAGTAGCCTCAGATCGTCATTTCGAGGAATCCATACCTGAGCAATGCCGAACAACTTGGTGGTATGTCCTAAGCTCCAGTGTCCGAGCTCGTGACTAAGGACGGCAACGACTTCCTCCGTCTCACTCTTCTCAATGAGCGTGTCGTAGATGACGATATGCTTTTTCCATGGCAGGCCATAGAAGTACGCATTACTATGTGCGCTTCGTTTACTGCCATCAATTACGTATAACTCCTTCAGCGGAAATTGTAGTCTCCTTGCCAACGCCTCAACTGAAGTCTTGAGCGGGCCTTCTTCGAGAGGTGCCAATTTGTTGAATAGGGGTAAAATCAGGATCGGATAAATGGTGATACCGGCGACCTGCACTCCAACAGAGAACAACCAGAGGTAAAAGAAGAATTGGTTTCCGGTCTTCTGTATGATTGCCAAGAAGCCGCTGAGTAAAGGTATCCCAAAGGCGGCCATCAGCGCTTGACCTTTTAGCGTGTCCGTCACCCATAGTTTGAGTGTCTGCTTGTTGAAACCAAACTTCTCCTCAAGAACGAAAGTGCTGTAGTATGATATGGGTAGATTGACGACGGTGGTGATGAAATTGAAGGCGAAGAAGAAGATCAGAGTATGCATGATCTCGCCGGTGTATTGTGCAGGGAAATAACGGATTAGCCACACTCCCGTCACGGCCCATAGTTTGGGGAGAACGTCGTAGAATATAATCGCATAATTCTGAATCTGTCCGTACAGGGAGGAAATGGCCCCGAACTTGGATTTCGCTCGTCCATATGCCTGGTAGTGTCAGTTGCACAGAGTTTGTCTCAGAGCTAGGCCTGCTTACCTGACTCTTGTCAAAGACCTCTTGCGAAACTTCGCCTTGAAGTGATTTTGGTGGTTTTGTTTGCTGGAGGATCTTGTATTGACGAAGCGACAGATAGCCTTCGAAGATGTACTGCGCAAGTGAAAATCCAACGATCAGGCCTTTCCATGGGAATTGTGGCCTGTCAAGAAACCGACCCAAGCGCTATGTGATCGGAGTCAGCTACATGCAAAGCCGATGAGAGGTAGGTAAGGCAGACTTGAAGGACGTCCATGCTTCCAATCTGCTCAATCTCGGATTTCGATGAAAAGTTGAAGGTGAGCAATGGAGGTCGGGGCCCCGTCGAAGTATATCGGTACCTCACTCAATCCACAGTCCACAGTCCACACCTCAGTCTTGGCTCGTTACTAAGTAATTACTATTTTACTAAGTAATTTACTAATAGTAACCCAAAAATGATCCTAGTAAATAGTAATAGTAATAGTAACGATTTTTTTTAACTCATAGTAATAGTAAATAGTAATTAGTGATTTACTAAGTAATACTAAGTAATTACTATTAGTAATATTATATTACTTTATCTTTATTTTTATAGTATGCTTTTAGTACTATAATCTAGATAAACTAGTCTCTTTTAAGACATATTATAATAACAAGACGTTTTTAATATTTATTGTATATTTATTGTATTATTCTAACTCGACTTTTACTAAAAGACAATTGTAGTATAATAGCTTAACTTATTACTTATATTAAAATTTAAACATCAATTATTAATTATTTCAAAAATTTGTTACTATTAGTAGATATCTTTAAATGTACAAATAGTATTATTATATATTAAAATAATTAAAAACTCTTATTTTATTAATTTATTTATTTTAATACTAGTAATATTATATTTTTTAAATCTTTTTAATTCTTAAACTTAAATAAGTTAAAACTAATTATATTATTATATTAATACTACTTATTATCTTCAAGATTATAAATTTGATTCTATATTACTATTATTGTCTAAACTTGATTTATTAGACTCAAATTCTAATTGTTTTAAATTTTGAGAATTCAATATAGAATTACTTGTTATATTTTCTTCAATTTCAACAAATTCTGCTTCGTTATCTAAAATAGTAGATTCTTCGTCTTCAATAATTTTCCAATCTTTTAATAATACAATTTGTTTAATTGTACTAGCTAATAATCTATTTCTTTTTTTAGTAATTATATTATCTACTCTACTAAATGTAGATTCACTAGGTGCACTAGTAGCCATAATAGCTAAATAATCTAAAACTATATTATATATAATAGGAAATCTTTCTTTATTAGCTTTATAATAATCGATAATACTAATTTTCTTAGAAATTCTAGCTTCTTCAA
>JAABUS010000292.1_pt1 | contig 127778 bp, 145 predicted proteins | sample 5560161 | NCBI WGS metagenome assembly JAABUS01 (sample SAMN10711885, study PRJNA513376) | rock metagenome | isolation source: Antarctica rocks | place: Antarctica: Victoria Land, Trio Nunatak nord | collected 2016-01-04 | reverse complement strand
TAATTAAAGAGATAAATATAATATTAATTATAAAAGTAATTATAAAATTATTTTAAAATATATTTTAAAAATATTATAAAATAATAATAAAATTATTTAAAAGTATATACTATAAAGTAATAATAAAGTATTTGAGGGTATATTATAAAGTAGTAATAAAACTATTTAAAAATATATACTATAAAGTAATAATAGAGTTATTTAGAAATATATTATAAAATAATAATAAAATTATTTAGAAATATATTATAAAGTAGTAATAAAGCGATTTAGAGATATAATATAAAGAAGTAATAAAGTTATTTAGGGTTATATTATAAAATAATAATAAAGATAATTTGAAAGTATACTATAAAGTAATAATAGAGTTATTCGGAGGTATATTATAGAATAGTAATAAGGTTATTTAGAGGTACCTTATACTATTAACTAGAATTTAGGAAATGAGATCACGTGAGGAATTATCTTGGCGATATATCATAGTTAATCGTTCCTAGCGGCTGGGCGGAAAAGCTTAAAGTCTTCTAATACAATATAGATTCACTGCCGTGGTATTCATGGAAGGCGCGATGCCCATGGCAGGTGTAAATTCATTCCTGTATTCGTCGTAGTTTCAAAGGCGTTAGCAGCCGCAAAGATATAGCCGAACTATCACGTAGGATAAGTGATAAAGTTCTCTCAGTATATGCGTCCCTATATATTGTTCCGCCGTCTAAGTCTATTGTCGCATATCTTATTTTTGACCACAAATGGGGTGTGCGTTCACCCATTAATGCTCATGCACCCTCATCCTGAATGATTTTATCCCTTTGCGGACTATTGCTGCCATAGGCTGTAGTAAATTCAATGCCTTATCCCGCAAAATTATGAGATGCATTAGCATCAAGCGTAGGGTATCATGAGTCAGGCACTCGTCAGAGCGTACTGATACTGTAAAGATGCAACTCTTTGGGGGTGATCCCACATCATTGTGGTGATGTAGAACTTGTCGTGGGACTAGAGAAATCGGTCGAGTATTTCACCTGCTATCTATGCCTTGTCATCCCTATCGGCCTTTCCGTGGCGATCCCTCCAATATCCTTTGGCAAGGAAGATTAAGCTGAGGAAAAGACCAAAACCAGAGAATCCTATGGCCATGTACCACGCACCACGAAACCCCAGCAGTACATCACCTGGCGTCACGCCACCGTGATTGACATGGCTTTCGATTGTGCCAGCAAATCCCAAGCTCAGCGATATACTGTAATTGACAATAGTAATGACCAAGCTGGCAGCCACACCCTGATGCTCCTTCGCGACTGCATTGGACAGCAGGAGGGTAGCTGCAGGGAAGCTCATATCCATACCCCACGGGATAATGACTGTGCAAACGAATATCTGTGCCCAATAGATCTGGCCAACTGGAGCCGTAGCAATCAAGATTATGCCAACTGTAAATGCCGTAAGCGCGATCGTCATCACCCACGCTGGTCGAAGGCGGCCAAGAAGAAATCCCGTGGTTACAGAGGCAGCTGCTCCAGAGCCGGCGACAGGACAGATCCAAGCGGTGGCGAGCAATGGAGAGATCCCGCGTGAGACCTCCAGGAACTGCCAAAGGTAGTACGCCCAAATGCCAAAGCAGCTCCATCCACAAGCCACGCAGCCTAAGACGAAGGCGACGTCACTTGTAAGGGCCTTGAATGGTATGAGCGGCGACTGAGATATGTAGAGCTCGATGTAAAAGAAGGCGGGTACGAAGAGAAACCCGATGATAAGACAGACGTAGACGTAGGGTTTTATCCAGCCCACGACTCCCGATTGGTTCCATGCGAAGTTGATAAGCACTAATGCTGTTACACCACAGACACCGCCTAGTATATCGAGCTCAGCGAACCTCTCGCGCAATGACAGAGTCCTCGCTGTGAACCTTCGTGGTGGGTCTGGTATTACAAAGGAGCCGACTATCGCAATGCAAGCCAATGCTATGGAGAATGACCAGAACGTCCATGGCCACCAAGCTAGGCTGAAGAGTGCTGCAAACAGACTGCCCACGACGGCACCACCTGGTGCAGTTGCTCCAAAGATTGCGAATACCATTGCTTTCCGCGGGCCTGGTGCGTAAGATGCGCCAAGGATTGCCAATCCATTCGGAAGACATATGGCGGGACCGATCCCTTGGAAAACTCGTGCGAAGTTGAAAAGAGTATGGTTCGAATATACGGCCAGCCCTGCTACCATGCTCCACAAGGAAAACCAGGAGAAGCCGATGATAAGCATCCTACGATAGCCATAGACATCTCCAAAGCGGCCAGCCATCAGAATAAACGTACCAACAGTGAGACTGTATGCCGCGATGAGCCAGCTAAGTTCGCCGGGGTTAGTGAGGCCGAAGTCATCGCCAATAATGTGGAGAATGCCGAGACATTGACCGAGTCCAGCCTGGGTAGTGAATTGGGCACAACAAATGACTCCAACGAAGAGGATTTCCTTTCCCAATGGCAGCGTTTCTGCAATAGATTTGTTTGACACGATTTCGCTCAGCTTGTTAGGGTCGTTATTTGCCATCCCACCATCTTCGTTGGTCGTCTCAGACCTGTCCAGCTTATCTATATCGCCGTTGAAAATCATTCCATCGTCATTGTCCCGTGTGCAACGTGTCTGTGCGCTGTTCTGTTCATCAAGGGGTCTCGCGTCATCGGATTTTGCAGTGGCCATAATTCTAGCAAAGGAGTTGATAGTCGAATTAGCAGGAGAAGCTCAGTCTCGGGAGGAGACATATTGAGTATACCATTATGCCCCCAAATCTCAGGAGCCAGACCAATGCTCATGAGATTATGACAGGTTTAGAGGCCGAGAGCGAAAGATCATTTCCAATCAGCGGAAATGTTCCGCCGCTAGTTCTACGAGACAGAGTCAGTGGAACTGCTCCAATAAATACTTCCATTGCGGGAGTAAGTTCAAAGGCTTTCGATATTGCCAATGACGATATGGATATAGACGAGGCCTTTATCAACCGCTTTTCTCTGCGTGGCTAACGTGGCGCATGGCGTTAGGCCTGGGACGTTTCTCGAGCTGCCGTACCCCACTTCAGATCTTCTGAATTGTATTCTTCCTAGCTTATTCAACACCACATTAGTATCGCGCGCACTTCAAATTAGAAAGATCTTTTGCCACGATCGAGTGGTATATGATCTCCAAAATGCCAAGCAAAGGGATGATGGTGTATGGCGACATCGCAGTGCTCCGCGGACCGAGCCGGGACCTTCCGGAGAAGGGTCTTGTCGCCCTTTCGGGGTCCACGGGCTTCAGCCCTACGAGTGGACGGTTAGGACGGTTAGGGGGTGACCCCTCCTACGCTAAGTCTAGCTTGCGGGAAACTGATAGGCGGCATTCCTGATATACGACGGCGGCAGGCTGGGGTAACGGCGCGGGTTGGGGGGCATAGAGATGCTCCTCGTAAGAAGCTGGGAGGTCCTGCTCTAAGCCAGAGCGTCGGCTATGGACAAGAAGCACACTACGCTAAATGACATCGTGCGTGGAAATCGGTGGTGCGCCTGGCGGCGTTGCGTCTGCCTTGAGCTGCGCCAGGCCGGCTGCGGAGATGCGAAGGAGGACTGGGATTACTGGCCTCAAAGTGGTGGGTAGGTGCTTGTTCTAGCGGCGGTGCGTTCGCTGGAGGAGTCGTCTTCCACCTGTATACTAGGTATTGTTCCCCGTTTGAACCATTTCGCTCCTCACGTTGCGCATAACGCTCCGGTGCTGACCCATGCCCGTAGTCACAGCCATTGAGCGTACCTCATTTGTTACGCCTTCACTGGAGTACTCCTGTGCGAATCGCTTCTCATCGATCAGTACGCGCATCAGCTCAATCGTCCCGGTGCTGTCGGCCACACTGTGTGACATAGCAATCGTGAGGATCTTACCGCCGTCGATGGCGCTAAATTGCATCTTGTATGCAGCGAAGGGTCGATCATTACCGAGATCCTGAGGTATAGGCATGAGTAGGTCGTAAGGAAGATGGAGAGCTAGACACTCCGCCACCTCGAGCTCCTCCAAACGCCATTGTCGTTCGCAGGTCTTTCAGGATGAGCTCAATGCTCCGCTCAGGCACGATGGTGTGCCAGTCTTGATAGCCATCGCTGGCTACATCGGGTGGCTGGGGGACAATGATGCTGCCTAGGATGGATCAACGAAAGACCAGAGCTTGCAAGCCAATCTTGAAGGCGGCGAGTTGCGCATCACGTTGTGCACAGGAAGCGCAGCGGAAGACAAGGAGGCAACGGTTGTACTGGACCGGATAGCGGGTCTGGAGGGCGGAGAGGACGATGGAAAGATGGGCTGGGTTCAGGACGGTGTCGTCGAAGAATGATGAGTCGGCCATAGCAATGAAGGTGAGCCCAGGTTGGAACTTGCCGGTATACACAAACCCGCAGCTCGATAAGATTTACTCACATTCGGCCCTATTTCAACTTATCTATGAAAAATTATTCAAGGGCGGCAAGGGGTACTTCGGACTTATTGGTTGGAGATCTTGGGCCAAGGATCTCCCAGGAGTATTTTAAAGGTTCCCCTCATTAGGATACGACGATACTGAGTCAGCGGTAGTATAATACCAAGTTCAGGGTCTATAGCTAGGATACCGGCATAGTATACCCTACCCACCCTACTTAACTTATGTGACGTAAGCAAATAGCGTTACGAAGAACAGTAATCACAGTAAGTAAAGTAGGACAATATGTATTAAGTTGCTCTAGGTAATGTAATAATTATGGATTACACTTTCAATTTCTCCTCTTCCGCAATTCAACCACAAACGCTAATGTCCCATCCCCTGATCAAGACCAACCACCCAAACAAGACATGATTATCCAGCCTATCTTCTCAATCATCCGTCTCACCAACAAATAACATTATTATTAAACCGATCAAGCGTCGCCAACGCCTGATTCGCTAAATCAAGCTTTCCCGCAGCCTGACCCGCCACATCAGCAATCTGCTTCCCATACCCCTTCACACTCTTTACGTCCCCGTTCATGAGATCCTGCGCTCCCTTCTGCGTAATCTGCTGCAGATACATGCTCGTTTGCTCCAAGCCCGTTTCGAGATTCGTCAGCCAGCCAATCCAACAACCCGTTTGGATATCCAGATTAGCTAGGGTCGATGAAGCGCCGTTGATGGCGCTGGTGGTGGATTTGATATCGCTTTCGAGGCTCTTGAGGGTGGTGGTGGCGGCGTTGAGGTTCCGGTAGGCGATGAAGAGAGGGATGCTGTCGCTGACGTTGGAAGAGAGGGTTTGTGAGAGGGTGGCTATGTTGGATCTGACGCTGAGCAATTTGTCGCAGAGGCGAGTGGCAGAGGTGAGGGCGAGGAGAGACGTGGCGGCCAGGAGGATGGTGAGCTTCATGGTGGAATGGTGTGGATTGTTGAGGGCGCTGATACGTATCGTTGTGAGGAGTCAGAGGCTTGGCTGTAGAAGAGACGGGAGGGTAATACTCATCTTGTAAGTCGAAGATGTGTGTCTGAATTTTCCGTTGTGTCATGATACGTCAAGCGTATACTTCCGGCTATATCCACCAAAAACGTCAGTGGTAGCATTGGAAGGTCACCTTCGTAAATTGAAGACGTTTGTCTGCATTCCTCGTCGTATTATGATGAGTTTTGCGCCTGCTTCTCAGCCACACCCATCAAAAACGTCAGCGGCGACATACGTTAAGTGTGTATTTCCGGTCATATCTGTTGAAACGTCAGTGTCTACTTTCCGGCCCCATCCATGAAAACGCCACTGTTGGCACATAGAATTTCAATTCTCAAATGCTCAAACCATGAGAATGGATGGACCGAGCATCATCCAAGTGAAAGCAGTCTTGACCTCCTCGTATTAGCAAAGCCAAACTTTACGTGCCATTGTTCCGGTCGAACTGCCCGAAAGGTGCAGAACTCATACCTTCGAGTGCCTCGAAATACAGGGGGCTCGATATTGTGAAGGTTCCTCGTGTATTGCATGATATGATTTTCCTCGGGAATTGAATGTTGTGGTTGCAACTCCAGAGTATAGGATCTTAGTAGTCGAATAAGATTGCGTTGGCGAAGACTGGGCGGCGAATGCCGCAGCAAGCAAGGGTGTTTAAAGCTGAGAGGAGTACCGAACCTTCAAGCGAGCGTACGTCCAGATTCGATCCCTAGAAGTTTCTTTCGTTGCTGTTCTTCCGTCTCTGCGCCATGACATGGGCAGTTGCGAAATCCTCAAGCGATTACGAATATACATTCGAGTATTATCTCTCCTTGACATTCAAAATTTCTTCTCCTTACTGCCTCCTTCTTTTCTCTCCATTCTCCTCTACCTCTTCACCCTCTCCCAATTCTCATGTTCTGCACCAAAATCAAAAACCACCGTCGATCACTAGTGCTACATACTAGCATTGCCTCGTTGCCACATTCAGTCCGACGCATATCATGTGGCCAAGGGTGTCTATGAGAAATCAGCCAGGCATGGCAATCTTGATGATGGTTTGACGTGGAGACCTGTGGCTATTTCAGATGGCTTTGACCAAAGGAGATGAAGATAATAATATGCCGCATTGGGATACGTATCTTAGGTTGTGGATGTTACTTAAGCAAATGGAAAAGCATTTTTCTTAGACCTACTATCACATTTACGATCTGCTGTCTTACGAGCCTTTTACATTTCTTTCTCCGTTTGGTCGTTTTGCGGAATGTTTGTATGCAGGTGCCCAATAATTGTCAAGGAAGACCGAGCTATAGAAAGCGAACCTCCCGTCAAATCAAAAGTCATTTCTTCTCGACGTCGCTTTTCAATGATAGCTTAGGGTTACGAGACTGTCTTGTCAGACTCCCTTTTCCATTCCCGACTTCCCTTAGAAGTTCGGCACATGATTTGCGACGAAATAATTTCGACACCCCGCGGATTCATGGTTATTGCGCCAGATCCAACGTACTCACGCTGTCGTATGAGGACGGATAATCGCACGATCAACAACGGCGTAAGCCTTATGTCACCCTGTCAACAAGCCCATGAGGAAACAATGGCGGTGTTGTACAGCACAAACACCATCTACTTCGACGACGCCCAACACGGAAGCAAAGTCTTCGAGATTGAGGACTCAAAGCAATGCCAATATTAGACAAGGGTCAGATAGAACCCCAAATACTACGACACAATCGGTGATCAATGCTATGATGCTCGAGGTAGCAAACACTATATCGATATCCCTCAGTGCGACTTAGGGTTATTTTCTCTCTACAATTGGAGAGCGAACGGACTCATAATCCGCTGAACCCAACTCCAATTATCCACCTGCCAGCTTACCACATTAAAGGGTGAAGATCTCTGGGGTGGCGTGCCATGCAAACCAAGGCCTGTAGATGGTGAGCTTCTTGAGCAAGGATTGGAAATATGGGCAAGTGGCCACGCCTTAGACTCCCTCGCCATCTCCTTTGGTCCCTGTGGGCATGAACGGTACAACGATCGTTCCCAATGGCTAGAGTGCCGTGATGCCTGCAACATGGGGACTCTTTGGAAGAATCTTACTTGATAGTCTGAGCATCGTGATGTCCAACATTCAAGCAATCAAGACACTGCAATGCGCAGGAACGGATGGAGATCATCGGTCTAACATCGACGGAGAGCGGCGTAACCTCTTGGAAGATTCACGTGCTGGTTTCAGAGAACGCAACATAATGATGGAGTCGTGGTACTCAGAGTATCAGAAGCAAAAGGATCGTGCTGTCCAGTTGGGCCCCTACATCGACCAATTCAAACGCATGAATGACGACAATGGCGCACTTGGTCGCGATTTCAAGCAATCTTTGGTTACCAAATTTTTGGATTGAGCACCGTGCGGAGTGCTTTGTGAATTTTTAGAGCATTGCTACTGCTCGATATCGAGGATGGCGATGGCATATGGCATAGCTTTGATTGTTCCCTCTTTCCATGGTAAAATGTGTATGCAGCAAGACAAGATCTTTTGTAAAGCAAAGTCACGGATGACTAGTTGATGAATAGGTATTTTAGAAGACATCAGCTGATATAGTGTACGTAGCAAGTCAAAGAGAGCTCTAATGACAACCGAGGGGGTCTATACCGTCTGTACTAGCATACAAACAAAGTCTTTGAATGTTTGCGAAGCAACACTCTTACATTACTGTGATATACAATTGATGCGCCCGATGAAAGATGAATCGATCGAAGGAAAGCTGTATTCGAAGAGTGATACAAATCTAACATGGATACCGCGTTGGCGATTACATCCGATGGCGTGACATTCAGAAAGTGATTCCGAGCAGATAAAGATGCAGTACGACGCCAGGCTATGGTATCCTTACAATCCATCCTTGAAGTTGCTAACATCAACGACCTGTTCGACCAGTCATCCAGGAAGATCTCCGGGGGTGGGATCAAGCGGGAGCGAGTTTGTCGTGGTTTTTTTGCGAGAGTGGTCATGCGACCATACGACTATTGACGTTTGAGGATATCCATATTTTATGTATAGTTCATCTTGATGGCCGTGGTGTTGTCGTCAGTATTGCCCAAGATAGCAGCCAAGTGCAATCAGGAGACCCAAGCCGAAAGCTCCACACACGGAGCCTGCAATGGTGGCATTCTTCTTGAGTGTGGGATCTGGAGGGTGAGCGGTGGGCGAGAGTTCAACCATGCCGAACATGCGAGCCAGACCATCTTGCGTGAAGTTGGATGCAGGCATTCTCATGGTAGCGGCACCGTATGCACTTGACGTCTGTGTCAATTCTGAGATCACATAGTGACTTGAACGGCGAGGAGTCAATTTCCCCCAATGGCATCGACTACTGGTCCAGGCACCTCGTACGCCGGAGCCTGCGCGTTGTCGACGCTACCCCAGGTGATGCTCGAAATGTCCATAACTCCAATGCCTTTGTACTCCCTATCACATGCTGATTGATCATTTGATGATAGCCCTTGCATCTGAGAGTTTGCGGCAAGTCCGCCCACGGTGATCATTGTGCTCCAGCGATCCTAGACTAAGGTACTACAAAAGGCTTCAAGAGAAGATCCGCCTCCAACGTATGGATTGCGATCTGAGACTTCTGGAGGGAGATCGACTGTCAAGGCCTCCTCGAGAATGTTATCCCCGTAGTATGCTTTGTTTTTGAATGCACAAGTAAAGGCGACTTTTGTTGTAAGGAGACCTAGGATTCGAAGGACGGCAATATCTAAGTACATCGCATCCGTGCCTAAATAAGTTGTAGATTCACACCACTTACCACTGGCGTTGTGTGCACCCGCCAGCGGCTCAGTCTGTTCTCTCAAAGTCCAGTCTGGGACCCAGCTGGGTAAGCTGTTCTTCAAACTTTTCTGAAGGCTACAGTAGTTCGATATCGTGAGTTTGTCATGTTCGACGACGCGACGAGTGACATCTTCCAAAATCTGGCTAAGGGGCTTCTCGTAATCAGGGTGCAATCCAAAGAGCTTGCCGTCATCTGTCAGCAAATTTAACATCGCAAGAATCCTATCACGCTCGTCTGAGCAGTGGAAATGATGAGCCTGGTGGACGATGGAGCCGAAGCTTCGATATGTAGTTGCGTTACTTATAGTGAAGATATTTTCGAGTAGCTGACGGTAACCATTTATCTTCCGAAGGATCTGTCCTTTCATATCTTTCTGCCGCAGGATAAAAATGGCGTCCCGAAACGACTGCCAAAGAATCGTCTGAGAGCCGCACGCCATGGTAGCTTTCTCATTCGCCAGTCATATCTCCTGTCGAACCCACAGTCGGCTGAACCATGGCCGGATCAATAAACAGGCCATGTCCTCGAGCTGACTTTTGCTGTAAGAAAGGAACTCCGTCTCGTCCGCCAATGAAATATCGGCATCTATAAATCTCATAGACTCTATTGAAAGAACTGTCCAATCAAAGGCAACTTCAGCGGTTAAATCCTTCATGAGTCCCATTGCTCGTGTACAGCGGTCATCTTCGGGGCCGAGGAGTACGACCACTTTGTCTGCTGTCTAGCAAATCTTCCACATTCTGCCCACTTGATGGGTCCTTTCTTGCAGATGTTGCTGATCGATATATAAAGGTCGATCCAGAGGACTCGGGGTCTGTCCTCGTCTCTGAGATGACGGAGGGCGGAGGCCAGGTTTTGGGTTGTAGCGAGGGTCTCCTTGCCGGACTCTCCTACTTGAATAGTCTCTTTATTACGTATGGAGCTCCATGTGTAAGAAAGAGCCTCATGTTTTGGCTGTGTTGTTGACGTCAATGCAGCGCTATGGAATTCAACGTGTGTGCTCGATGAGAAACTGTCTGCAAGACTTGGCTTCAAGGCCTTCCCGGCGATAGAGTTTCTGGCAGACATTATCGAACAGTGCCTGTGATACAGATCTTGAGGGAGCCGGCTTCTAGGCTCTTACTGTGGGTTTCCTAAGCACTGAAGCTCTACTAGCCGGTAGGCTTGATGCCAATATAGTTGGCATTTAAGGCGTAAACTTATGATCTTCCGCTCCGCAATGAGGGGCTTTTGAACTCTCTCCTGAAGTCGTGGGTCAAAAAGTCCAGGTCCTAAGATCGTGGTCATACACAGTGCCTTCTTGATGAAAGCTGAGGATGATCCGACCTGACATTTGATGCATAGGTAGTAGCGCTGCGCCAATGGAAGGGAGTGTGGCTGGTATTTCGTATCAACGAACACATACCTAGGTAGGCATATCTTTCTATTTCTCCACGAGCCTTCGAGAATATAAGAGAGTAAATCACTGTTGGTAACGAAAAAAATTTGTTATGGGCGCAGCTCTCAATGTTGATACATGACCGTTCCAGCTACGTTGTCTTCATCGAAGAATTGTAGACAGCAGCTGAAGGGAAAGGGGAGAGTCGGGCCTCAGGGTTCGGCGGGATTCGCAAGATCTCCCGGCCCGTCTTTACCCGTAATCCCCTCCAAAGCTGAAAGTTCTTCCCCTGGAACTAGAATTCCAGGGGCAAAGTTCCAGGGCACTTATTCTATAGCGCTCCTTTCATCCCTTACTTACCTCGCTTCACATTGCGCTTCATTCCACGCGTCTTTGCCGTTCTTTTCATCTCAAGTATGCGCCGCTTTCTGCATCATCTATATAACTTATCATGCTCATGACTTCTTTCCGCCGTTCGTCTCGATCGAGGCTCCTTCGAGCAGTCTTCCTTATCATCGCAGCCCTCAGCACTATCGATCTAATATCTTTAATTTCCTCGAGAAACCACCAGCAATCGACCGGCAAACCTCCTCCAGACTTACGCGGTCAGCGACTATTCATAGCCAGCATCCATTGGAATAATGAGAAGATACTCCGAAGCAATTGGAACCGAGCGATTCTCGAGTTGGTGGAGTATTTCGGTGCAGACAATGTTTACGTTTCTATATATGAGAGTGGAAGCTGGGACAATACGAAGGATGCGCTGCGGGAGCTGGACCGTGACTTGGAGAGTCTGAGGGTACGACGAACCATCACGCTCGCCCAAAGTACGCACAAGGAAGAGATACAGAAACCATTCACAAATGGCTGGATCCATACGCCAAGGGGCACGAAAGAGTTGAGACGAATACCATATTTGGCAAAACTTCGCAATCTGGCCTTGAAGCCGCTCAATGCCCTGGCATTGGAGGGCATCAAGTTCAATAAGGTGCTCTTCTTGAATGATGTCGTATTTACCGTATATGCTGCACCCAGATAAATTGGGCCATGGCTGATAGGGTCTTCAGACTGAGGACGTCTCCAGACTCCTTGCGACCCGAGACGGCGAGTATGCCGCTGCCTGCTCACTCGACTTCGCCAAACCTCCCTCCTACTACGATACATTTGCACTGCGAGACAGTGAAGGCCATGAAGCAGTAACATCTACATTCCCATATTTCAGATCAAAGGCATCCCGCAACGCCATTATGGCAGGTCAACCTGTGCCAGTGCAGAGCTGCTGGAACGGCATCATCGTTTTTGATGCCACACCTTTCTACGAGCCAGACCCTCTCCAGTTCCGTGGGGTTTCCGATTCTCTTGCGCTTCAACATGTCGAAGGTTCGGAGTGTTGCCTCATCCACGCCGACAACCCTCTTTCGCCCACGCAGGGCGTCTGGCTCAACCCAGGCGTGCGTGTTGGCTACAGTCCGGAGGCTCATGCTGCGGTTCATCCTGGCTCGTATTGGCCTTCGATCTTCGGAAGGATATGGGGTATTTGGGCTAATCGCGTTTGGCGATGGTCCACAACATCTTCATTCAAAGAGGCAACAATAAGGCAAAGATTAGGCAAGTGGAAAAAAGGTAATGCCGAAGCTCTGGAGCCTGGGTCTCAATGCTTGATCAACGAGATGCAGGTGTTGATTGAGAGTGGATGGGCGCACGTGTAGTGTGAATTCCTGTCCTGTAACACCAGTATCGGATTTCCCCACGTGACTATAAATATAGTCTAAAGCTCCTTAGTCTCCATCTAAGGGCGCTTGAACATGCTGTGGGAAACAAAAAGTGTGCTGTGAAGCAGCAAGCTGCATAACACCAGGCTTGCATGACAAACTTCGTCTCTTTATTTGTCTGACAGCGCAAATCCTTGTTGTTAAATATCTCTGCAGACTTATCGCTTGTGGAGAACGCAGCTTTAACGTGCTCTCTGCCTATGTTCAAAATTATATTCAGGATGGCATCCCCCAAGACTGCCCAGACTGACACCAATGCGGTCTCCATCATCTACAACATCCTATGGATGTCCACTGCAGCGGGAAAACAGGAACCCACGAATGGCCGCATCGAGATCACATCTGTACCTGGAACTAGGGAAATTATCGGGTCGTTATGCAAGGATGTGTCTGCCAACAGGGCAGCAAACGGCTCAGAATGCGATCTCCTCCTCGAGAACAATTCAAAGTCGAGTGTTGAAACCTCTGTTGATCTTTTAGAAAAATCGCTGGAGGCTGAGCTACCAGCCGCCAGTACAATTTCTCCATTTATGTCGAAGTCGAGGCCTAGCATCCCCTGTATCGCCAAGCTATCGTGGGGCTCCTGGGAAGCAAAGTTTCACTGCTCATACGACTCGGTCAACGACTCCTTTCGTTCTCAAGATCCAGCTCTTTTTGCGTTTGGTATTCAGAGCATGAATGAGTGGATGGAGATGGCACTCATGGGCAATACGAGGACGGTACCTAGGCTGAAATGCGAGGAGCTGGACGATCACGGTCACGATTTCCTTAGGTTCTCCATAATCTGGAACTGGGGTGGACCTACCATTTCCCGCCTATTTGCCAAACGAGCCACTGGAAACAATGACTGGGATTTGAGCGAGCCAGAACGTACGAGGCTTGGGATTCCACTAGCTATTGATGGCGTGGACGATGAAGTGCAGGAGCCGATCACACTCGGAGACTTGCGCCAAGCCTCCCAAGATGGCGGCGAGCACGGTCACAGTGGTAGGGGCAGCTCGAAGGGGAGGGCTTCCTTCAGGGGTCAAGACAGCTTGAGGGGCAGAAACAGCTTCCGTGCACGAGGCAACCTCAGAGGAAGAGGAGACCTTAGGGGAAGAGGCGACTTCCGGAGTGGAAGAGGCTTCAGGGACCGAGGAAAGCAGCGAGGGCTATCGTCTCGCGGTCCAACAACGTCGCGGATAACCTTCAACACTCAGACGAATAATCAGCGTGACGAAAACTCCAGGGATTCCGAGAAGGCTAAGACTGATGAGGCGAAAGCACAAAAGGGCTGGGATGATTCAACCACTGAGGATCTGATCATTATGTAAGCCAAGCAAGAAGGAGGAGGGGCGTCGTCCAACTAGAAAGTATGCCACCTGATTGCATGCTACCAATCATGATGACTCGGCTCTCTCATCTTCAAATTGCACACAAACTGTCTACACTTATTCACTGCTGCGCTTCATCCAAAAAGGAAACATCAGAAACATTGACAGCCCTCCCAGAAGAAAGCACAGGGAAACCTCCCGTCATTTCATTGATCTGCGAACCAGTAGCCCACACAAACACACCCATTGCTGAAGCATCACCTATACACATGACTTAGCACAAACACCCCCCATGCACTGCGGTAAAATGATCACTTACCCACTACAGCCCACCCAGGGGTCCTCGTCTGCGTGCACTGTGTCTCAATGCTCTTCGCCGCCGTATAAATCTCTCGATAAGTGCTAACATCCGTCTGCGGCCACAAATAGCCACGCCCATTCGGTAGCTGCCCTGGATGGAACCAGTCGAGCATCATTACAGTCAGCACACAGGATCCTATCCCAATGCATATCAGCAATTCTCCTCCGATTCAGAGAACGTCACTCAATCACCGCACTACTTACTAACAACATACTTCCTCGGCGTTCTCTGCCCTGTCAACTTCGGTCTCGTCGCCGACGCTCCTTGTGCCACAAATTCATACTGGGTATCGGGATGGGTGAGCACTTCGTCGATGTAGAGTTGGTGCACGGTGCTGTAGCAGTCTTCGATGTTCCAGTTGGGGACCCTCCAGGAGGGGTATTTGTAGCTGCTGGCGCAGTTGCCGTTGCTGGCTGTGAGGTTTGTGGGTGGCTGGGAGAGGGAGAGGAAGAGGGGGCTTAGGATGTTTGCGGGTGCGCTGATGGTGAGGTGAATCAGGATGGAGAGGAGGAGGGTGATACTAGCGAGATGCATGTTGTCCGAGAGCTCCAGCCTTTTTTTTATGGTGATGGGAGAGGGAAGCTTTCTAAAAGACACATGCTTGGTATCTTGTATTCCTTATATGTCTTTATCGAGGTCCTTGTTATCAGCTGCATCCTTTTCGCAAGATGTCGCGCGAGCAAGTGTGAGCCTCCAGGGACGAGTTCCACGCGCTTCGAGACATCCCACTCTTATCTTCCGGTTGATCATCATAGTACTTCGCTTGTTATGTCAAAATTCACAACCCACATTTATGTTCCGAGAGACTCGATTCTTCGAGCGCTTCAAAGTTTCGCGGGAAGCGCTTGAAGTTTGTCATAGCAGCCAAAGCCCTCAGTCTGATGAGAATCCCGAGAAGGCTGTCCTGAAGAATCGCACCAAGCAAACCTCATAGTATAATCGTTATGAAACAGATCTCGAAGGGTGAAATAGCAACTTTGACTCACACAAAACGTAAAGCGGGTAGAGCCGGCTTCCATGGTTGGCCTTCCCCCTTGCGTTGACGTATGTTGGCATGGCAAAGGAAATCGCATCCACCAGGCGATATAAAAGTAGATACTATATATTTATATTACAGCAAGCTACCCTTTGTGGCTATTGTCCACTCACCAAACCCTGAACCCCACGCCATCCCGTTGCATGTTCTTGTGGCCATCACCCAGCTTGCCCAGGGGCAGCACCTAATCTCGCTGCCGCAGATGGGAACATAGAAAGCACAATCCGACCAATAGCATGACGCTGATCGTTGCTCAAGTCCTCAAACTCGAGGACCTTCTTCTTGTTTGCCTCCATGGTATGATCCGTTGAGCAAGGAACATCACAATCTGCCCCATACACCAAATGATCTGCAGATACCACATGAAGAGCAGGCGCCATACCAGTCGAAGCCGTCGCCACTATGTCCAAGTAAAGGCTAGCGAGCCCTTCTCGGATCTCATCCTGGGTGATGTTGTTTATTTGGGACCCATGGCTCGGTGCCTAGCGACTTCAGCCAACCAGAGAGGACAGGGAATGCACCACCACAGTGAGCGATGGTCCATCGAATTTTGGGATACCGTCTGCTTACAGCATGTCCAGGACTGTCCTGGTAGTCTCAAGAGCGACCTCGATCAGTGGACTTGGCCGGCCAAGGTATACTGGTGCTTAAGTCTCCGGATGCACGAAAATGGTGGCGTGCCGACGGCTGAGCTCAGCCCGGACATCGTCAAGGCTTGAGTCTCCTGAGTAAACGCCGTTATAAAAACATGTGTCTGCAAACTCATCTGCATCTAGCTGGCTCTCTCTATCTTATCAAGGCACGCTTCCGCGTCATTGGTTGGCAGAGCCGCGAGGAAACCAAACCGTGTGGGACACTTCTTGAGGAGGGAATCTGGGTAGTCGTTGGGTTCCTTTAATGGCTCGAGCTATATTGGGATGTTGCTAAGCATCTGCATCGCGATTCCTGCTCGGTCTGATTAGGATAGTGTTGATTCTGGTGTCCATTCGAATGGTTCGGACACCATGAACTTTGTTTCTCGCATAGCGTACCATTTTTCTTCTCGGGCTTCGGATCTTCTTAGGGGTGTAAAGTGTCCGTGAATGTCGATCTAGCCGCTGGTCATGGTTGACAATGGTCAAAGCAAAGGTACCTTCCCTATGCTGTAGATCGAACCTCATGATAAAAATGGTTTAGGCTGCTAGAGCCTCTCATAAAACATCATCTAAGAATTGACTCGACGCTGTGATAGGTGTATCGTTATACAAGCTGCAAGACAAGCACACGAACGTATAATTCGAGATTGAGCGCGTTGTTGCTAAGGGGAGAAAGGCACAGGCGGCCCTTTACAACCATCAGAAAGCCAAATCCTAGGTGTTCGTAAATCAGAAATTCACCACAACCAGTCTGTGGGAAACCCTTTCGTTGGTACTGCGCATGGATTTTTCAGAAGGATTTGAGTCTCCGGAAGTTTTGACAAGTACACGTATCATTTACCTGGTTGGTATCATCCAAGGCTGGAGGGCTGCTTGGTCAATTTGATGATCTGCCTCCGGCCTGATATCGACGGTTTTGATGAACCCGTTCTCTCTCAAGAACCTGTTACTGCCTTCAATTCGCTCAATTGAGTCTTTCCTCGAGCACTTCAACATATCTCGTTGCACACGTATCACGTTGTCGCGAGAGACTACAGATGTCGCGTCGCGGCAAGAATTGCACCCTCCTCGTCTCTTCCTTTTCACTTCACACGTAGTCCACGTAGGCAAAACACTTGCTTTGTCACGATTGAATCTGAGACTCATTTGACTCTAACATTTGATAGAAAAAACCACAGCTTTGTGCAGCGAGAAGCGAAACCAATGCAGTCCGTTCGAAGTTTGGTAGCCTCAGGGGTCGGGAATGTGATCGGGGCTTTATTCGCTGCCGCTATGTTCTCATACCTGATTGAGTCTTTGAGCGAAGAGCAATATCGGTCTGGCCTGATCAACCAAATGAAAAGGGACATGGTTGATTCGCCGTGACGTGTAATCTTGCTCAAGGCTATAGCTTGCGGCTTCCTGGTCACGCTGGCTATGTTTTTCGGCACACGAAACCATGATGGAATATCGAAGGCATTGGGTCTGCACTTATCATTTTCATGTCCACCAGAAATGTATCCGCCCACCGTGGAGTACATGTACCTTACATCGATTGGTATGATGCTAAGGGCACCTCTGTCAATTGGCGGCTTTCTGTGGAAGTGCATGCTGCCTATCACTCATGGCAAGTCAGCAGGCGGCGCAGTCTTGGTTGAGTCGTACAATTGGTGGGTGTATCTGCATTGCGAGAATGGCAAGAGGAAGAGTATTGGATTCCTGGGTCTCGATGGTACAAAGTGGTTGAGTCAGGCTGACGAGGACATGTTTCATGGATGAGGTCACGATAACGATGACCAAAAATAAGCGTCGTTCTTAAGGAGCGCAGGATTTCCGCTTGCCATTCTATTTTCTCAGCGTGATGCTCCTTTGCGGCGCATTCTGGTCGACCGAAGGATTCCGCGAGGCTCATAGTAGCTTTTGAGACTGCTGCCTTGCAGTATGAGTGCGAGCACCACGAATACGTGAGCGCTTCCACCGCCCTTAGAGTGGCTGTGGCTGAGTTGACCGAAATAGAACAAAGGTAACAATTATAGCCAGAACAACGGGCAGCGACAATGTTTTGACAATTTCAAAGATGCTTTCCAGCAGATTTCCCAAATTGCCAATCTCTGTGACATTCGCGTGACCACATTGTGTTTGTAAGGTAAGCTTGTCAGGACTAATATATCCACGTTTTTCAGGGGGCGAGATCTTGGATGCCAAGCTTAGCGAGATCTCTTCTCTAGCGTCTGGTTTACCCGTCCCCCCATAAGCGCCGCATGCACAAGCAAGCACAACCCCCCTGACATCCCCGCCTACGGGCATAGATGTGGCCCAGACTTACCCCGAAACGACCTAAAGGCACCCTAAAGCGCATGCACCCCTTGACCACTCTGACCACGCTGACGAGGCCTCTCTCGAATCAGCTTTGAGAAGTTCCCTTCAAACAACTAGATTGTTTCACGATAATTTCTTCCCAGCGCATACATCTCTTATTCGTCTCTTCATCGCAACACCGTCTTCCAACAGGCTACTCAGGGGATACTCGCCACTAAGCTGAAAATCTTTGCTTGGGGCAAGCCGTAAGCATGTTTCACACCCCTCACGCACGCATCCTTTGCGCGGAGGCTGGCCACATGCGGATTAGGCAAGCGGCGCAATACTTTGGCCTCAAAGGCTGTACTCCGTAGAAAAAGAAAAGTTGAAATACTCCTAACTTTCCTGTCAGCTTTTCCTTTCTGCTCTCTTTGTCCTTCCCAAGCCCTCGCTGCCGGCAGTCATTCATTTGTCCATTCACACATTCATTTGTTCGCTACACCCTCATTTCGAGGTAGACACTCATTTCAAGTCCCCAATTTCAATCCCCAGATATCCAGCTTGTATACACATTCTTTTTCTACATACCCTACATTCTTCAGGCAAGATGTCATTCTTTTACCTCGCCATCGTTCAGTCTCTGCTGTTTTCTCTCGTCCACTCTCAATCTTGCTCCTCCCAAACCGGTGTGAAACTCACCTTCTACGGTTTCCCCGATGGCATGAGCGACATCACCTCCTTCGGATGCAAAGGCACCACTCTCCTTCCACCCGATCAGTCCGGCAAAGCTGGCGGTGATGGCTCCTTCGCGAACCCCGAGACCTTTGCTACCGCAATGACCAATACCGCCTTCAAGGAATGCGAGATCGTCTACATTCCCTACTTCCAAAAGTACTTCCAGTACATGGATCACTGCCAAGCCGCCATCGCCGACATTGCTGCCGGACTCACTCACTTGGATCTGTGGATTGGTCCCCAATCCGACCAAGGCCAGCTCCCTTGTGAACAAAGCTTCGGCGTCCTGAACGATCAGACCGTCATCCGCTCGCCTCCATCCACATTGCCCGTGACCTGTATGTATCCCTGCCCCCCTCGCCGCATACTTAGCCTCACAAAGGGCTAATTGATCCCTCACAGCCGGTGCACTCGTCGACGGCGGCATATGCTACAACACCGCCTCAGGCGGCCGTATCTTCCCCAACTACGACGCCTCTTCCCTCTGCTCCGGCGGCTCCTCCTCTTCTGGCTCGGGCTCAGGCAGTCCTCCTCCCGCCTCTTCCTCCACGGCCCCAGCGCCCGTGGCCACTCCAGCAACAAACCCCAACCCCATCTCCAACCCTCCCACAATCTCCCAACCCAAAAAAGAAGAGGTCAAGCAAGTCTTGAACCCCGCCCCAGCCTCATCATCCGCCCCCGTGCAATTGCCCATCGTCCAGAACAAAATCGCACAAAACGCACCCCCAACACAAACACCCGCCCCAACCACAATGATGACAATGACATCCACCTCCGCTCCCGCACCAGCCACATCCACGACCGCAGCCGCCGCCGCCGCAGCACCCTCATCAAAAATAAACGGGTCAGGAAAAGTGTCAGGGCCGAAGATGAATTGGAACAGCGGGATGTCATACGCAGATCAGATTGGCGCCGAGATGGCGAATTGTGCGAGCTGGAATGCGTGTTTGGGGGATACGTGCTCGAGCTACGCTGATTGTGCGGGGGAGTGGGTCTGTGTGACTGGGGTGTGTCATGATAACATGACCGGGTAGATGTTTTGGTTGTTGGATTTTGATGTGGGTCTTGATGGTGTGGCAGACTTGGCCTTGATGGCGGGGTGGATATCATTATTTGATTGGTGCATGTGCTATATATTCTCTTCTTGGGGCTTGGGTTTTAGATGGGGATTTCTATATATGAGCTTGTCTGAGATGAATGGCAGCCATATGCAATGAATGGTTATGACGCTGAAATGACTTGACTGTGTTATCATTTCGTTCAAATACTCCGCTCATAATACCGTTGCCGAGGCTGACTGATCGCTGCGCAAGATGCTGATGACTTTTTGAATTAAAGGGGTCATTAGATGCAAATGATTCGGTACCGTCCGAATACGGACAATTCAGGGTTCCTTTATCACTTCCTCTTGTTCAGGATTGATCAATAAGTCACTATAGATGCAACACCATATAGTAAACCCCCAATTGATAAAGTTGTCCACCAGCAAAATCAACAACAGCCCCGTAGTCAATACACGGAACGTTGACGAATTCATTGAAATCGACAACGACGTAGCCGTTGTAGCTTAAAGTCCACGGCGTCAGCAGTCGCCCAACGCAATAACAGTTGACCAAATATGTAAGGCCTCACCAAGCCGAAAATGGTAGGCCACCAAGCCATCGTGTAAGTACATTGACGCTTGAATGCAGCCTCAAGTGTACCAGCGAGCGCGCAAAAGATCCGGAAGAAGTCATGGCCTACAAGCAATAACGCAAATACATTGCTGGCAGTGTTGAAGCCTGAGGCCGATGATGCGGTCAGGAGATTTCCTTCATTGTAGCCAGCGAAATCCCATTTTGGTTCGCACGGTGGTTCCGAGGAGCTCCATTGCTGCTGCTGTTGAAACGAACGGTCCGACCTTTAAAAACTATTAACCTCCATCTGCGTACCTGCTCGAGAGTTGTTGTATTCAACATACCAGCATCATCAAGTTAGGACTTTCTCGGGCGACGGCCAGCCGATAGCCATCAGTCTGCGAAAATATATCATATAGACGATAATCGCCAGTCAGACCGCCATGCCAACTAAGAAAAACCCCACAATGATAATAGGCACAGCTAGGCGAGGCGAGATTTCGTATGCATAATTGCACGTGAGTAGGTCATGACGGAACAAGTTTTGAATTGAACGATGTCGAAGATGTACATGATGGTAGATAAGACTTGAAGGCCCCGGAATTGGTAGGGGATTTGGTGCGTGGGGATGCCGAGGATACCTTTGTTCATAGGGATGGCGAACCAGACGAGGGAGAAATCTTCGATGGTGCGTTGGAAGGCAGATTTGTGGCGTTTGATCTTGCGAGTTATTGTGTGCTTTTCATTCACATCTGCGGTCCCATTGTTGCCATTCTGTGCCCAGAGGGCCGAGATTGTTGAGCTGAGCTACCTGAGTCCATCTTGTTCGAATTCTAGAGATTCAGACTGAAGTTGTGCTGGGTCCTGCTTTCGGCAGGGCAACGTGAATTCCGTGAGCATTGATGCCAGATCAGTCAAGGGACTTTTTTGCTCGAGTTTATTGTTGAGAGTGAGAAATCAGAAGGAAATACAGGTGAAGGCCAATACCTTAAAGCAGATGTAGACACTGAACAGTACTGTCTTGAGTAGGGAAAATGGATGGAAATCAGTTTGGACGGACAGGTCCAAACATCACAAACGCTGTTGAAGAAGACTTTGTGAATAGCATCCTGGAATTGCCATTCTTACCTAAGCCATTTAGTCCTAGATTCAGTTAATTATCCCAACCAGTTTGAGGTTTTGTTAGTGATGTGTGGAAAGAGGACAAAGTCCTATGTGTACAAACTCGCGCCAAAGCTAGAATTGCCGTTCCGCTTCCTCCGCAAAGCCTTTCGAACGATGGCATCTACACCGTGCTCGTCACCATGAAATGCCATGCTATGCTATTGGCCCCGTATGGCCTACCTCTCCGAGATGCCGAAGATTGCTTCCAGCCGGAGGTGCCTCCTTCATGACTGCTGCACCTTACGCCCACCAGCGAGAGGTTGAAAGAGCCTCATCCATCTTTTATCGCTGTATGTATATGACCAGACCATCAGATCATGAGCCTCTGCCTATGTCCTCAAAGCAGTCATGTCAACCACTCCCCCTCAGACCGCGATACCGACGACAACGCCGTTGACAGCGTCGGCCGTAAGCTCCAGTCACAGCCGTAGAATACCGCAATGGTGACGGATCTTCCATTCTTGGTCTACGCAACTATGCACGCGAGAGGCAAGCACCCGACATGCTTAGGCCACCGTCGACAGACACACGGACCGAGGAAGGGGGTTGGGCAAGACAGTCAACAACACGGGAGCTACCCACAAGTGAAGAGCTAGCGGGTGTCAACATGCGCTTAGACGAAGGCGCTATAAGAGAGCTACAATGGCACAAAGAGGCAGAATAGGCGTACACGCTAGAAGGCAAGGCTCGGATTACTGCCCTTGACACCGACGGGGCGAACTACATATGAGATGTACAGGACAACCCCATTCGCTGCAAGAAATGGGCAAAGGTGGTTGCGAATTCCTCGTTATCTTCGACGATGGCAAGTTCAGCGAAGACTCTACCTTCTTGCTTTCAGACTGGATAAGTATGCTACATCCCTCTATGCCTAGTCACTGGGCGGAAGCTGATAGCATTAACGCACACACTCGTGACATCCAAATCCATTCTCTCAGAGAACTTCAGCGTCCACCCTAATGTTTTCGCCCACATCCCCGCAAAAGAACGCTACATCTTCTCCTGCTCAATCCCAGGCGCCATGGATGACGAGAACCCAGATCGGGTCAAACCATCTCAACACCGCTTTACGCACAAAATGCTCGCGCAAGAACCCCGAAAGACTGCGGGTGGCACAGTTCGTATTTACGACAGCAGCAATTTCCCTCTCAGTACCACGGTAGCCGCGGCCTATGTGACAGTCGTGCCACATGGTATTAGAGAGTTGCATTGGCATCCGAACGCTGACGAGTGGTCTTTCTTTATCAGAGAAAGGGCGAGAGTGACTGTGTTCGCGTCTTCGAATGTTGCGCGGACTTTTGACTGTATGCCCGGTGATGTGGGAATAGTACCCAAGAGTATGGGGCACTTACGCAGAGAACATTGGCGATGAAGAGCTTGAGATGCTGGAGATATTCAAGGCGCCGGAGACGAGGATTTCAGTTTGGAGCAGTGGCTGGCGTCTACGTCGAAAATCAATGTCGCGGAGCATCTCTTCAAGGCTAATGAGAGGGCGCGGAGGAACTTTGTAAGTGACTTGAAGCTGGCGAAGACGCCTGTTAAGCCTGCGCCAAAATTATGAGTAAGTAGCAGCTGGGGAAACGAGAGTCATGTTGAAGGGTTGATACTTCGATGCTCAGCTGGCGACCGCCTTCAATCAATACAAAGATGAGACTCATCTGCTGACAAGTAGCCTTACCTAACTTGATCAACGGCTCTTTAGTCAGGCTATTCCCATGTGCAATTTTATTTTACAACGCTTGTCTGTATTCGTCGTATCTGGCCTTGAGCCTTGGTCGAAAAATTTCTTTCCCGGACTCTCACAGGCAAAGTTGGTCGTACATTTTCCTTGTTCTAGTTGGTTGATGAGCATACGTGCTTTTCGTCAATGCCCAAGCTTGGGGTAATATGGCACGCCTGGAATGAAGTCTGCCTGAGAACATGCTCTTCTCGTACATGCCGCTATTCTCGTCTGAGGTATCACGTACCTCGTCCAAAATACACGTGAGCCCCGGATCGGAAAGACAGTGTATGTTGCTCTACAGGATATGATGTTTTCGGAATGTTTGTATAAGTTTCTATATATTCAATCCACTCCGTCACTTTTGCTTGACGTACAAGCTTCCCGCATGAGAAACGACTAGATTTCACGGGACTTAAACACTTAGGCCTACACTGCTGCTCCTCAGGATATCAGATCAACAGCTATGCCGCGCACAACACCTGTCTTGGAAAATGCATTACATGGCATCGCGGCACTGGTAAATGAGGATCAAAATACTATCGCGCAGCACGACCACAGAGTCAAAGATCTAGAGGCCCGTAACGTCCAAGTGAGGGAGGAGCTTCGCAATGCCCGAGTGGAGCATGTTAGAGCCTACAACGAGATTCAATCCATCATCGATCAGAAGGACGGAGTAATCAAGAAGCTAGAGGCTGCACTTACTAGGGCGAGGCAGGGAAATAGCAAGCTAAAGGCTGAGATTGCTCACTTGTATGAGAACCTGCCCCTTATGGACCGGAAGGACCAGAGGATCAAGGATCTAGAGGCCGAAATCGAAGTTCAGAAGCAGAGTGTCCTCGACTTTCGGTGTGGCATGCATGAGACTGAGAAGGAGAAAGAAGACATCATTGAGGAGACGAACCGCACAACCAGCGATCTATCAAGTCGACTTCACCAAGCGAAGGAGGAATGTTGCAAGTCGGGGGCTACCATGGCTGATGAAGAGAGCGAGAAGTAGTATACTACTAGGCAAAAAGGTTGACCGATCAAGTAGCTAGAATTAAAATCTACTATAGTGAGTCATGACTATCTTTTCAAGCAAAGGAAGGGACCCACTAAAGTGGGCATTAGACTGGATAGCGGAGACAGATACAAGCCATTACAGAGTACGAAGTATTGAAAGCAAGGCCAACGCAAATTGTACTTATTGCCGATCAAAAGACATGGCTATCCCTAGAAGTCGAGCCTAGTACGAGGTTAGTATGAACGTATATTCCAAATGTCGAAAGCTCGCGGTTGCCCGTTTCTATCGTTTGCATCACAAGGATATTCTAATTCTGCGAACATGCTTTTTCTGCTCTCTCAATTACCATCCGTTCTTTCCATCGATCTCGGCATTTCGCATTGGGAAGGGCCACTCTGCATAGAGATGCGCCTTACAATACGTGCTTACCCCAAACGCTGCCGTTCTTCTTCGTGAAGTCGCGGATCTCCTCTGAGATGCGCCTTACAATATTGGCATGTCGCAAAAGCTGTTCTCCTCTTTCGGGAAGCCACGAATGTCCTCTGAGGTGCGCCTGACCCGCATTTCAAAAACGTGACGTATCACTCCATTACCATTCATTCTCCTTGGAACATTGCCTTGAGCTCAGAACTTATTACAACAGTCGTTCGCTCCATCTTTAGACCTATTGACTAGAAGTTGCATGCACCAATATATCCAAGTTGACAACACCCTATGGACCGATAATTAAACAGTCACCACTTGCGCTACTGAATCGCCAGCCATGGATAACTCTCGCTCTAGGTTCCATGATGCTGTCAACGAACTTGAAAGAGGGGTATATTGGAACCTAAACATTCTCCACCAAAGGGATCACACAATCACGACGCTCGAATCCGATCTTGACCAAGAGAAGGCAAGGGCTGGACCGAATTTATCCATACTTCAGCAAAGGGATCATACCATCCGGATGCTCCAGCTCGAACTTAACGAGAAGAAGGTGAGGACTAGACCTATTAGGAGTCGAGGAGCCCAAATTGACCCAAAGTAGCAAAGGATCGAGCGAAGTGATCAGACCATTAAGGAGCTGAGAGTCGAGATTTACGCGCAAAGAGTGAGCTCTTGGTCGATTAAGACTCGAGAACTCCAATTTGACCAAGAGCAGTCAATTATCAAGCGAAGGAATCAGACGATTGGGATGCTAGAAGACACCATTCTCCAGGAGAAGGTGAGAATTCGACCGATGATGATCCGAAAATTTCAGGTTGACCAAAAGCAGCAAAGGATCGAGGGGGAGGATCATGCCATTGAGGAGCCAGCGGCCGGAGCTTTCACAGAGAAGGTAAGGAATTGGCAGGTTGGGATTCGAAAATTCGAAGCTGACTTACAGCAATCAACTATCAGACAAAGGGATGAGGACATTAGGGGACTCAGAGCCGAACTTGACAAGGAAAGGGTGAGAACTCTGCCGATTAGGACTCGAGAACTCCAAGTTGATCAAAAACAGCGTGCACACGACAATTTTCGAGCTATGGTGGACCTGAAGGATAGAGCCGAGCTTGCCTCCAAGCGGGAGAACCAGAAAGTCCCCGAACTAGAAGCCGAACTTGCCGAAGTGAGGCAGCAAAATTGCAAGCTGCAGGATGAGGCCAAAGAGAGTGACTCAGAGCTTGAGAGAATGATTTGGACCATCGGGAGACTACGAGAAAGGGTAACAGACGGAGAAGGGATGAGTGAGAAAATCCGCCAACTGAAGGCTGAGTTGGCTGCTATGAAGGCAGAGGCGACTGCTACGGAGCCTGAGGCGACTGCTACAAATGATGAGAAGCACCACGATTGACGTGGGCATCGCAACCTGCAAGTCAATTTAGCTAGCGCCTGTAGTATGCACTAGAGTCTGGCAAGATTGGAATACTGGTTTCGTTTCTTTGCATTCGGAAGGGCGTCAGGAGGTTTTTTTTTTACCAGCTTAACAGATTCCTTTCCCAAGAGCATGAACATCGCTTCTATCGATCCCACGTGATTTGTGCGGGCCATGAATCAATTCTAGATCCTTCTAAATGTTGGGACGGGCCTTCTTTGCATCCTTCTTCCGAACCCTTGTTCGGGGTCTCTCCTTCACAGCGTTGCACCATCCCAGCCTCTCGCACAACCGAAAAGAAATGCCTTGTGTCTTCCAACCAACAGTCGCACCAGCTTCTCTCTCATATTCGTCTTTCTTCTCGTTAACATATCCGCTGAAGGACACGTGCTTCACAGATGGCCGCCTTCGGAGTATCACAGGATTCATTCTCGTTTGCGGGAAAGCATTCATAGCAACGAAAAAGTATCCCCTCTGTGGTGCAAGAAGCTTGCCATATAAGGTAAGTCTGACTCTCTTTTTCCATATTTCTACACGGCTTCAACCTCAGATCGACTACAAGTACCATTTCCATCACGAACTCGGACTTCGTCAATTTCGAGGCCAAACGCAACCAGCCTGCCTCATGGATTACAACATGGAAGAAGCAACGACTGATTTCGGTAGATCTATGCAGGAGCTGGCGGTGCAATTAGAGGAGTATCTTGCTGAGATTGAGAGTAAAAACAACCGAATAAGGGAATTAGAAGCCGAGCTTGGGAAATTGAGGGATGAGCTTCGAGAATTGAGGGCTGAGCTGGAAGAGGCAAGGCATGGGGCGCGGCCTTGTTGAGACGGTTAATGGGAATTAGATCGCTGGCTTTGTTTGGCTTCGCGCAGGAGATCGTGATTGTCTCCGAGGTGGAGCCTGGTAGCGGGTAGTTTGCTTGACATACATCTCATTTCATATCACAAGATCGAGAGAGCTATTTCACTCTTTTCATGCGATGATTCAGTTTGGTACTTCCTACTATCCTTAAATCATTTACATTCGATCGCCATCACTACTTTCAAGATGGTCAAACACACTAACTCAAACGAAATGAAGAGACTTTCGCTCACTAGAACGGACCCCAACGCTGGGCTACCGGAGGATTATACGCCCACTGGGGAGGGGCCTGAAGCTAATATGTCCAAACCTTACATAGTGAAAAATAAAGCATATACTACAAGCAGGCAGCGTAATAAAAACTTACAAGCTCTAATCGCAGCAATGCAGGCGGAAATGTCACATACAGATGAAGCGTTAACATGGTCGCGAGAGAATCCTCCAGAATATGATACCACGACACCCAGAAGGCCTACAACTCACTGGGACTACCTGCTTAACGAGATGAAGCGGATGAGTCAAGACTTTCGCAAAGAGAGGAAGTGGAGTACTGCTGTTGCTAAAAATATAGCTGATGCTTGTGCGGCTAAGGAGGTTGACAATCCAGAAGATCTTGCGAATTGCAGAAAACGGCTAAATGACTTGGTCCGTTGCGAAGAAGATGGTGCTCGCATGATGGAGAGCTTGTCCAAGGATGAAGAGTAGCAAGGTAGCTGAGAATATTACGCCTTTCGTAGAATTAGATGAGTCCTTTGCTACCCTCGCTACCTGTGTCAGGAACAGCGGAAATTTTATCAAGTCCTGTGAGCCAGAAACAACCTTCACCCTGTCCGAGAGCCAACTTACTTTATAGACAACCATTTTCAAGCACCTTTGTGCCCAAAAATCGGACTCGTGAGTTCGGATTGGTTTCCTACCAGTACAAAATGCACCATGTTTATGTTAGAAGCTGCCTAGCATTGAAATCCTACTTCGAAATGGCCGTACTATCTGTGCCATTACTGAGTTTTGTAAACTTCCACAAATCTCCTTCACCAATTTTGACACCATCGTATTCCAACGTGAAATCCATTCCCTCAAATCTAGATGGTCTCTGAGCGATGGCACGCTTATAGACTGCGAGCCAGACCAAAAAGAGCGCCCTGATAACATGATACCAGTTCAGTTGGTGACCGATTGTTCCATGTATGTTGATAGTACATTTATAGTCGACACTATACGCATTGACGAACGCGCCTACAGCGTCCTTTTCGTGCTCAGCAGCAGTGGCCAGACCATCTAACACTGCGGTAAAAGCTTCCACGCTGCTGATGAGTACGCCGTCGAACTCGTACAAGAGCTTGAAATTTGGGTCCAAAGGATCAATTGCCGATCCTGCATCGGCGGAAAGAGCAGCGGTCGATGAGAAGTTGCTCTCAACAAGGTCGACAACATCGTTTGCCGCGGTACTCGTGGGCTGGAACAAGATCTGCCCTATAATTTGACTTCGCTCAATGAGCCCAACCGCAACTCTATGAAACTTGTTGCCTCCAGCTATGGCGACACCTGCTTGGTAAAGCCCGCTGACGGCATGCTTGATCTGGAGTTCACTGGTCAAGCCAGCTGTCCATGGCGAAGTTTCTATCTCCGTGGTGAATCGTGGATGTGTCATTCGCTGTCTGGTGCGGATGTAACTCTCCCATGGGAGCACTGCCCAGAGGGTCATGAGCTTGATGGCGTTGACGTACACCTGGATCGGATTCATCAATGTTTTGTCATCCCAAACGAAGTTCGTGGCAAAACCGGCCGGGAGATCTGGTGCTGTGAGGTCAGACGAGGTGGAGCTGTGTTTGATCAGCTTGTTGTCAATATTCACATGGATACACATAGGCTTACCTGATTAAGATTGGAAAGCTAGCTGATGTATCATTTTGGGGAATTTGAAATAGGCTTGGTAGCGATATGGCATTGATCGTGTGAGTATAGGCCGCAAGAAGCGCCAACAATGATTTACGATTCTTCATCGAGGCTTTGAGATGCTCCACTAGCTCGTTGAAGAATTCCGCATTGAAATATGAGTGACGCGAGCGCAATCGCGTAATTAATACCGCAGGAAAGAAGTAGATTCGAGACGCGGGTGTCGCTACGTTTGTAGTATCTGAAGCGCAGAGCCGCGCATTTGCATCGACCGAAAGGCGGTTCGGATTCTTGTTAGATCCGTCCGCACTTGAGTACACGAGGAGATGATTATACTCTGGACAAGAGTAAACACACTGGCTCTCCATCAAGCGCCCTCCAATTTTCGTTGCTGTTTCTTTTCTGATGAAAAATGCATCACACTGTGCATTCAGGAAACGAAGGTTAATACGCATCTCCTCATCTATATTCCTCCGTATTCTCTCGATTGTGCTTACATCTGCACCATTCTTCGCTGCGGATCTTACCAGCGCTTCTTCCTTGTCCATGGGTTGTATGATAGCCTCGTCACATTTGGCATCATATTAGCTCCTACAGAACGGGCTTGCACGGATTCGAGGCGTTTCGCTGCAAGGCAACGCATGGTTGTAGAATTTGACTTCCGTCTGGTAAGAGTGGCCGCATTGGGCTATATAAGTCAGTACTTGGAACGTGGCTGTGGGCGGGATAGCTAGGTGTATGCTTCGGTGACCTACTCGTATTCGTATCGTCTGTCGGAGAGAACGGGTTGAGTTGGGGGAGCGATGTGTTGGGATGAGAAAAGGACATTGGGAATTGGAGATCTTCCATATCATTTTCCACCGACTTCCACTTTGTTCAACGCCTTTGTCGAGACCAGTCAAGCTTTCTCCACTTCAATCGACATCTGCTCCTTTCACTCAGTCGATTATGAGTCAATCTCGATTCATTGTGTACAAAGTGGGTCGATCAGGTGACGGTTCCAAATTCCAGGCGCAACTATATCTGTCTCTTGCCACGAAAATGTTTTACTACGTAAGCAACGTAACAGAAGGTGTTCAGCAACAACATAGAGCAACACTTCAAGACGATGGCATGGCAAGGGTGTATTATGTTTTAGGGAAGATGACAATCTCAGACTCCCAAACCAACCTTGCATGCAGACAAGTCCGATATCCACAACGCAAAGCCACTCACATGAAGCCCCCCAAGAATCCTCGTATCCTCTCTAACCTTACCGCCAAGCAGCCACGATTTACGATTCTTCCTCCAATAATCCGGAAACATCAATTCGAATTTATGCACCTCAGTGTTCGTCTGTTCTCGCGCCCTTACCCTTATCTCACAGGGTATCATCACCGTCGCACCGCCCAGTGCAACAGCGGACAACCTAGCGTCCTCTCGCTCCCTGCCCTTGTCGGGGATCTTGTAGAGCTTCTTGGTACAGCAGTCTGGGCAATACGGTATATCACTCAATCCCTCTTGGGCCACTATTCGCTCGGCAGTGTCTGAGCATGCAGAGATTCTCGGGAGCTTAACCTTGATGTACTCCTTGATGAGCTTGTTTGGAGCTCTGTGACCACACTTGTAGTGCTGTTGGGCACGATACAAACACATAGCAGCAGTGGCTTAGTTGTATGACGCGACGATCAGCGATTTTCGAGAGCTGTTCGAGGAAGTTTTGGTCGCAGGCTCAGGGATCAAGATGATGCCGAAAAAGAGAACCTGCAGAATTAGGCGTGCTTATATGCGTTAGAAAAGGCCTGGATCTCGAGGAGGTCACCTTTGTTGTGGGCAAATAGGTACATTGGTGGATCACAGAGACCAGTCCCAGTGGTTCATTTATTTACACAAAGCCAGAATTTAGGCCTTCGACGAGCCATTGTTGCGCACAATGAATGACACTGAAGATCTCGAATTCGCGGGTGAAGCAGTGGTTACCACATAGGAAAGGCGGTCATTGGTAGACGTGGAGCGAGATGAGTGAGAGGAAGCTTTGTCTGCACCGACGAAGGCAATCCCTACGCCAACCATGCCCGCTAGAATACGTTCCATGCGTTGGTTCAGACTGATTTTGCGCCAGGAATGCGCCATTGATTGGACTCTTCGCACTCCTTTGACGCCATGGACTGCCAGCTTCTCCATTTTCTATACGTTCTTCCACCTCCTCTCTTTAGCTCCACTCTCATATCTCTTGATCCCCACGCCATCATCAAAGAAGTACTGATCCAGCCCCAACGAATCCTCCTCATCCGTCACGCCCCGCTCTGCTTCTGCTTCTGCTTCTGCGACCCCGAAAGCCCACCTCATTGTCCGCTCTCGTAGAGGCGTAAAAGGTGTCAAGCTGACGCCAGTAGCTATAGCATTCTCGTCAACGGCAGAGCTCGTCGAAGTTGTAGGCGTGGGAGTCGGATCAAACGGGTTGCGATATCGTGGTAGTCGAGGTTGCGCTTCGAGATCCTTGTTGAGATCAAGAGATGGAGGTTTTCGCCTTTTCAACTTGCGGAGGGGGATGTTGTTGGGTTGTACATCGAGGCTCGATTTGCGCATGAAGTAGATAGTGCTAAGAGCAAGGAAGATAAAGAGAATAAGGATAAGAGTTAGGCATAGGGCTAGGAGCATCAAATTCCGAAGAATGAGTAATCGTGATAGCGATGGTGGGTTGGATACTGTGAGCTGAGATCGTGATGCTTTGTTGAGACTATGGCCAGGGTTGTGACGGACTTCAGCTTTCAAGAGACCATCTGTCGCCTTCTGCGACGATCGTACCATGTGAAAAGGCATCGCTGTATAGAGAATGCTACTCATGCGACGAGGTTGTGGAATTGCTGCTATGTTGAGTGTTGTCATTTGCAACGGCGGTAGCCATCACAGCGCGATGAGCACCGAAATACACCCGGTTCTGGTATCACCACCTCGATTGCACTGTGTGACACTCGGTGCTTGGAGCTTGGAGATCTGAGACAGCGAGGCTCGGGCTAAGATTATAATTGCAGGCTTAACTGTAGAGTCTTTCGATGGTTTCTGTGCGTCGATGACTCCTCGTTCCTGGAGCATCACAATCTCGCAGAACATCACGCCAGGTCGTCCGCTACGCCATCTCGAGACCAAAAGCATCCAGCAAAGAGGCCGGCTCGCCTAGTCTCACTCGTCCGAGACCCTTTTCTTCTAGCGGTAGTAGCTTTCCGTTGTTCGAGGGAAGTAGCACATTGTTTGTAGAAGGAGACGAAATCATTATTCTTACTCGCCGGAGCTTTCCCAATATCACCGAAATCCTTCGACTTGATTCCAATCGTGATGTCGTCGCTCTCTAGGCTTCCGTGGGTCTGTTCCAGAAGCCAGGGATCTTTTTCTGGTGCTGCAAAGTGATTCGCCTCAATTTCTTTCCGAATCTCTCGCTCTCTATGTGCTTCCTTCTCTTCGTCAACTCCTTCTAATACAGTCCCTCGATATGGTATACTACCACGAATTTGCTTCCTTGAGTATGACCTGCTCTGCTCTGATGTCTCTGATGGTCGGCGACGGGGTCGTACGGGATCATCGTCGGGAGCGACTTCCGAGACACGGTTTGAATCTGTGCTCTGGGTTGAATAGCGACTGCGAACGGAGATAAGGGTCTGATTCGAGCCACGTCTTGGCACAGAGACAGTGGAGGCCCCGCTACGTGTAGAGTAGCGATTGTGAATCGCGACGCGGGTCTGGGTAAATTCATGGCTTTCCGACACATATCCATTGTCCGTCAAGTCATGATCTGAGTCCACATCAGGTGGAGGAGGAGGAAGCGCTTTGTCAAGGTAGGAAAGTCGATTGAGCCTGCACGATGGGGGACGGTATTCCTTGAAGAAGTCCTCGACTGCTCTGATAGTGCTTGTTCTTGACGGGCGGCCAGACTCCTCGCAAGATTCCGAGGCCGTTTCGTCTATCTTTGCGTAATGCTTTTCCAACTCATTCAGGTAGGTAGTACTGTTTTCTTCGGCGCTGCTCTTTGTGTCAACGGGGCCGGACACATAGGATGATAAGAATAGCGATCGAGCCCGGTCAGGAGACGCCATTGGATCAGTCGAGTTTCTTGGGCGCGAAGGCCATCAAGCGTAGGTGCTATTTATTGGGCTCCTCCGTCATCATCAGATACCCATCATCGAGCTCTTCTTCCGAACACCACGAGTTGTCCAGCACAGGTTCGCGCCATGCTCTTTGGGTCAACTGACAAGTACAGACTGTCCACATGGTGAGAGGTATCTTTCTAGGGAAAGGCCACTTGTACTATTAGGCATCAGGACTGTTTCAGGTTGGTTTGAATCCTCCCAAGCTGTAGTAGAGAATCTCTGTGCCGCAGCCCCACCCGCTTGTAAATCGCTGTCCCGCGTGGTGGGATGGTCTGTTCTTTACGCAGCTACAGGCGTGACAAGATGAAAGCTGCGCACGCTTCAACTCGAAAATTTTCGACTTCATCTTTCTCGTGTCTTATGTACTTTGCATTATGCGTAGACACAATCAACACAGTGGTTAAGCATCTCTATCCTGAAACATAGAAACCCACTCATCCAGAATCTTCACCACCTCCTCAGGGCAACTTGCCCACGGACTATGCCCGGCCTCAACATCCTTCACCATCCACTCCACCCCACTGCGCTGGATGAACGTGTCTCGCAAAACTGCCGGCACAGCTTGGTCCTGTGTGCATCTCAAGAATGCAAGATTGCACTCAGCCCACGCGGCTGGAAGAGCTGGCGACTCGAACGCTTTCATCGCGTGTGTAAGCAAAGAATTCTCCAAATCGCCGTAGAGTAATTCTCCCGGTGAAGCAACCTGGCACAGGCCATGGGAAGGCTAGATGGATTTTAGCAGTCGCTCACTGACGAAGACGCCATCTCATTGGTAACCGTGCGGGCACCTCGCTCTACTCGGTGCGGCTGGCCCCAACGCGAATCACGCCCCAACGCGAATATTTTCAAATTTATCAACCCTCAACTTCCTACCTATATACCACCCCTAAATCATGGCCGAATCATACGTTATTAGGGAAAACCGTGTTCAAGATATTCTTAAAGCTATTCCCCCCGGAATTAAACCTAACATTAGCTCGTTAGTTACTTAGTACTATATTCCATACGCGCAGCTCTTAAACCGGTATAATAGGATTAAGCCTAAATAGAGCTACTCCTACGCGCTTAAACCGGAAGAAGAAAACGCCCTCTACTACTACCTACAGCGGCTCGATAGAATAAGTATATCTTACCGGCGCCCGATACTTTTAAGGGCTATAAATTCTATTTTACGCGAACGCCCGGGCCCGGTTAGACGCGTATTAAATTAATGGCCTACTAGCTTCTTAAAGCGTAACCCTTAATATAAATTACGCAGGCAGAAACCCCTAGTAGTATAATAAAAGAACGCGTATAAACCGGAGGATATTTTAGCGTGGTTTCGACGTTTTTAAGATATATATATAACGTATAAGGTAGATCTAAATAATATTTATAATTTTAACGAAACCGGGTTCCGGATTAACGTAGATAAAAATTAATAAATAATTATAGAAGAGTAGGATAAACCTTTATATTAAATAAATATAAATAACCGGGAGTTTATTACGTTTATAGAGTATATTAATACTACCGGTTTTATACTCCTACCGATATTAATTCTAGCCGGGAAGTAATTCCTAGTTAATTAATTTTAAGAAAATTTAAATCCTAATACTCTTTAAGGGATAAGTAACTTCGGATATATAAATAATAATCTTTATAAGGATTAAATTAAGTATTTTAACCGGTTTACGAAATACCGCCGGGTCGGGCTATAGCGGATATTAATATTCGACGGTTATAATAGTTATTTAACCCGGGAGGTACTAGAGTTCTACGAAAATAACTAGATCTAGTTATTTTATTTACTACCGTATTCGTCGTATCTAACGTAGTTATTAAATATAGGCGTTTTCTAGTTATTTAAGTATTAGTATATTAAGGTTATTAATCTAGCGATACGTTAAACCGGGGGCGATTATTTAAGAATTAATTTTTTAACTAACTTTTAAATTATCTAGGATAAAGTATTGAAATAAATTATAATAATATTAATTTAGCGGAAATCGGGTTTAGTTCTTTATAATCCGGACGTTATAATACGCCGGTTAATTAAATATTAATATATTTTTACTCCGGTAAAAGTTATTACCTTAAAAGATATTCTACCCTTAGATCTTAACGAATGGCCTACGCTATATACGTACCGGTAAATTACGTAGTATAGGAAGGAACTCTAGGATCTAGATTTATCCTTAATATTTAATAGATATATTCGTAGAGTAGAAGCGAAGTTACTTTCCGGCCTATTTACAGAGTAAGAGTTAATAGAGTTATATAAAGAAATAATAACCTAGGGAGCGCGTAAAGTACAGCCAAATACGTTTATTTAAAAGGGTAGTACGGTTTATTCCTATTAGGTACGCTTTAAGGTAAAGAAATCGTAGGAAATAAAGCTTAAAAGGGCGTAGAAGGCCTTAGAATAGGTTAAGATTAAAGAGTAACGGGTAGCTTCTGCGCTTAAGAATAAAAAGATCCGGTATTCTAAATAAGCAGCTATAAAAGTAAAGTTATAAAAGAAGACTGGCCAAATCGGGAAGTATATAGTAGACTTTCCTGTATTATTATTTCTATAGTTAATGGGGTAGTTGAAATAATTGGCGTTGGGGCGTGATTCGCGTTGGGGCCAGCCGCACCGAGTAGAGCGAGGTGCCCGCACGGTTAACGACCAGATCACTGCGTGCTTACAGTACCTTGTTTTCTTGTATGTACGGTGCGTTCATGCCACCGATATAAGCCACAAAAGACATTTCCCCTGGGACAACGAACGCATATACATGTATCAGGCCAATCGCCCCTCCCTCCTTCCCTTGTTGCATCCGAAATACCTTGCTCAGACCGCGAGCGGCACCTCCGGGCAGCGATTTCCCGGTATCCCACCGTAGGAGTGACTTAGCATGACAATCTCCTTGCCGTCATTCTCGATCAGTGTGAGCAGCTGCTGGCGAATTTACTCCGCGTCCAAGTTGCACGTCGACTCCAACGGCTCTTTGGCATTGAGACTGGGGAGACTAGTGATGAGAGTTGGAAACCCCACTTTGTTCAGTGTCCTCCAATCTATTGATACTCAAGACTGACGGAAAGATTGGAAGTCTGGCACGATGCCGCCAGAGAGCCTTTAGGTATGGAAGCGGGCTTTATGCTGGCGCCTTTTGCAGGAGCTTATGCTTTGCTAAGCTGATCAAACGTTGATACTGAGCGTTAACCCAGCTGATTAGTTGTTCTATTAGCATATTTCGAGTGTGGATAAGAATGGTTTCTGATGAGGAAACGTGTAAAAGCAACATCTGTGAGTGCGCTCACATGGGTGCTCGTAGTATCTGCGCAAGTCTTCGGCTCCACGTTCGCTCGACGTTCTCCACTCGAATATCCTTCGTTGGCCGCATCTAGATCTTAAACCCAAACCCTTTGCCCATCTTTCCCTGCAAGACTCGCTTTGCTCCATGTCTGCGTATTCCCTCGTTAGCCGAGCTTCCATCAAGTTTACCACGCTCTAATGAGTATCTGACGGAAACTGATTGCGAGCTGCTTTTGTTGTCGACTCGCAATGAATTTCCGTGATTTCTGGAACACTTTTCGCTCTCCTTCGAAGTTGGTGCCTTCGCTGGCGTATCGTACTGTTGGTGTAGTATGCGCGATAGCTACGAAGGTGCTTGAGGGTATGCTGTAATTTGGAAAAGGATTCATATTGTCTGCTCGCAGGACCAGAGTCGCCGATGAAGTGTCTTTCCAAGTTGCACAAGCGTTGCCTTTAAAATAAAGTTAGTCTACACTTTGTCGTTTGTCGTGCGCAAGCTTCACATTCAAGGAATGCGTGGACGAACTTGGGTTCTGAGGAGTTCTTTAAAGAATCCTCCGGCCATTTTTATTACGCACTTTGCTCTTCGCTTTTCTTTGGATGCCCCTATATGGCTGTAGGCATCGCGTCGTCTAGACCTCGATATGTCACTTACTAGGCTAGTAGTCATATAAGATAAGGATACCCAAAAAGCATTAACATGGTAAAGATATCCACATTTACATTCTGAACGATGAATGCGAATATGGCTGACAAGTTCGATGGTAGGCTCGCGCTAAACGTTGCGACTTATAACAATCTTGCGTGCCACATTTTCTGACTACACGCTATGTTACCGCTGGAAGTCCAGCTGCATGCATATGCTATCCTCCGGTATCTACGTTGAGTGTCACTATGAACCATGGCTTTCACCAGGCTTATATGACTGACTTTGCATTTTAGAAATCTACCTAGCCTGTCAATCATACTCTCAACAGAGCGTTTTAAAGCAGTAATGCAAGCGAATTGACCAATCAAAAGAGTTCACTTTCGCCGTCAGTGGTCCACATCCGAAGCCGCGCTCGCAATCCTAGACATTTACGGCAACAACCTGAGTGTTCACAGACGCTCATTCGCGGTTATAGATTTTGTTGAGGCCTACTATGACGTTTGATCTAATGTGGAGGAGATGTATTGACTTGTAAGATTATATTCCATGATATTTGCAACACTCATGATCCAAGCCCATCGCCTCCCACTTTCCCCTAAAAAGCTTCAATGAGATCATTGGTGATGCCAATCCCTCATCTTGCAGATCAAATTCAAATCTGGCTTGTGATCCTTACCTGCGCCACGGTTCATTAAGAATTCCCCCTCATCTAGTCGCTATATCAACTCATTTTGTCCGCCCCATCGGTTGAGTTTGAGGAAATCCTGAAATCCACGCATCGAGACCTGCCAGGAAATCAGTTTCCTTGCATAAGCAGAAAAAAGGGGCGAGCTGTCTTGCCTGCTCCTCGTCCTCTGCAGGATCTTCGTCACTGTCCTCGTCATCTTAGTCGTTGTTCATCGCTATTCTGAGCTTTTTGATAACTTCTCTATCAACGAGGTCGTATCTAGCGACGCGGTGCATGTGGTAGACAAAGTTCATTGGTGACATCAGGACCCAGACAGACACCGATGACATTCCTTATTGCCGAGAAGCACATCAGCCTTTGTACTGAATCGATTCTTCGCTAGCCTGATGTCCAAGTCGCTCCAGCAAAGAGATGGTAGTTCGCAAGGGTCTCGCTGATGTTTTGTGAAGTCATCCGTGTGGGATTGGAGGGGTGAACTTAAGAGTGCCACTCTCGATGGCGTTAGAGTACATGGACACAATAATTTGTCGAACAAAAGCTACCCCAACCCGTCTTTTGATTCGGTTCGGCTCTTGAGTGAGCCTGATTTTCGAAGAGTAGCTCGTAAGTGGAATTTAGAGTCACTTCACCAAACATACAGTTCTCCTCCCCTGACGATCTGGCGTTTTAAGACTGTACCGAAGAACGGCAGCTCGATCCTGATATCCACTATATCACGCCATACTTGGAAGTCTTCCATGCCATCTTCCCTTGTCTCGTCATTGTCAGAAAAGGTAAGACCGGTTAGGAGATAAAGCGCATGCACAGTGGTATCTTCTCCCCCGCCTTGAATGGTACGTGCGATAGCATATCAATCGATGGAGAATTACGGAAAAGGTTGGTGCATGTCTTTGATCCCTTGTTCTCGCCAAATGCAGGCACCAGAATTGAGGCAAGAAGCTTCGAAATGCCGACGACCCAGGACCGGCGGATTGTCATCAACTTATCCGCCTGTGATAGTAATCGAGAATTCACGTCCGGGGTCAGTATGATCATGACATTTAGTTCTCAGTCACTTTTGCTGCTCAAAGTCGCAAGAGCTGCTGCGTTCGAATCACCATCGACTGATAGAGATTATCATATGGATTCTTATTGCTATGGCTTTTTCACGCGTCGAACTAGTTGTGAAACCATTTGGCAGAGACGCGAGTGAACAGTCAGAGGATAATTAATCATGGTCGAGGGTCCCGAGAGATGTGCCAGAGGAACCAGCCCACCATCAACCCAAAGGATTTCCCCCTTCGATCGCAGCCTACATATGATTTTAAAGACTCGGTTCTATAGGGGTGTATTTTCGATATTTTGATCCGATGTATAGCTTGAAACGCTGATGACCCACATTATCACTGACCAAAAGTATCAAATAGACCTCTTGCTTCTTAGGCTTAGGCAAGTTCCGAGAGCTGAGAAACCATATGACGGTGAACGCTTTGGTTGACAAAGTTCTTTAACACGGTTAGAACCCCAGCAGCTAGGAAAAGTCCACAGCCTTCGCGATCAACTTTGTATAATCAAAGTGCCCAGTCCTTTCCCATTCAGGACGCTATTTCTTGCACACTGCTTTCTTAGAGCTCGAGGCAGTCTTGTATTGTTGGCGACACTTTCCTTTCAAGCCTTTCCGTGGTATAATTCAATCTCATTCTCGCCTTGGACTTTGATAATTGGAAGGAATGCTGAGACCACGAGGCTCTCTGCCCCTGGTCAGTGTCTTGGTAGTCTGCTCTTAACTTGCGAACAACGTCGGTGAATGCTTCTCTGCCTCCACCATACAAGACAATGACCTTTCTTCTGCCGAATGTGCTACTTGTCGCATCGACGCTTCCGGAAGCTGCTGCTCCAGTACTTGGAGTACTAGCCTCAGCCAATCTTTCCTCCCTTAAGTAATCAGCCTTCTGCTGATATGCCACAAACGGATCCCGGTTCAAAGGACAACCAGGTAGCAGTGTCTCATCTGTGAGCCACTATTCTGAGTTTCCCAGTGTTCTTTGAATCTCTGCCCGTCGCGTTCTGTCTAGAAAGAAGGACTTGCATTGTCGTGATATTGCCGATGACCTCATGCAACTCCTGCCAAGCTGCGACAATGTCATAATTCAATTTCTCAGCTCTTCATTCCCATAAATTTCATTCTAGCTGCGTTATGTGGCATGAGCAGAATACTGACATAATTCAATAAAGCACCACGATGGGCAATTCAAGTAGTCCTCGAATTTGACAACAGTGGACAGCATTCTGCAGATCAGGGTCGTTGAGAATACCGAACACAATGTTGCGTTGACCAGTATAAGATAGCGTATCGAACGTAGACAAAGCTACGGCCAATGAGAAGATCCCAAAGAAGACGGGACCTGAGATGACTGATGTACCAGCCAGAGAGGTGGATCCGTTTGAGCCCTAAATGGGATTTGTAAAACTGTCAACAGTGCGCCATAAGCGCTTTGCATATACCTTGAAACTTGGATCATCCTCCATTTTCTAGGTGGTGTAGTCTTCACAATCTTGAAAGGGATCATAGCCGGTATCCCCTACACAGTTATGAAAAGGCCCGACTGCTGACTACGTCCCACCTTGACAGGCCTGTCAAGCCTTGTTACCGGGGAGTACAGTGGGTGTACGGATATAAAGTGCCACTAAAAACTGCCTATTCGAGCGGGCGAGGTGCTGTACAGGTCAGTATCATGGATGTTCTGCGCTGGACAGATATATTCACCAGGTCTTCCTTCATCATATAGTTTGAACGGGTCACCAGCTGACGCTGCACAGGCATGGTCATTAGTATTTGAGTATTGGCAGCCGCGTTCAGGGTCATAGTGGCCTCCACACGTGTGAGCAGCTCGTGCTTGGCCTTTCTAGACGTGTTCGGGTCCGGTCCAGGGGTGTGGTAGGGTTATCCGACATTATCAGACAATGATACGATCGTTTCATGGGTGGGCTCAGGCATTTCAGCGCTGTTCCTTAGGGGACCAAGGGTGACCAGGGGAGCTACAGGGGTGGACAAATAAGAGAAGGTATGGTTACCGATGTAGAGCGATGCAAAGACGTGAAGACGTAGCGAACAGATGTGGAAATGTCGATATAGACGTGTGCAGAACTGCGCAGCACCGGACACACATTAAAAATATGCACAAGATCGTACAGACATTGACAAAGGTCGTAAGATTCTAAGTCGAGTCAGACATTAGTACCTTCCGAATCGATTATAGTATTCGGAAAGACTTAGAGCTGAGTACGCACCTTTCCGAAACCTAGGTCATCGCCGTTGATAGCTTGTCCGAAGAATCAACTCCGCTTCCTCCTACATGCGACATCACAGAATTAGAGACTAAATGGGGTGATGGGTTCCAGCTTATCATCTGCCGCCCGAAGCTTCGTCAACACATCAAGGGGAGTAGCACCGGATTCCCTACGACTCGCACGTGTTCCTTCTTTTCTACCAGCTGGCGATGGAGGAGGAGGAGGAGGAGGAGCCAGAACAGGAGGAATTGGTGCCATAGTATCTAATGAATCGTTAGCAAGCCTCAGGAACAGCAATTGGAAAACCTACGCAAGCTGCACCCATTAGGACGGTGTTGCCAGAGACGATTTCCACATGACTCTCGCTGACCTCCACGTTGGACTCGACACACCGGAAAGACAACCTTTCGATCTCCAGATCCTGGGCAGACGTAAAGCCCCGGACACATCAATCAGTGATTTGGATGATGGATGGAGAATACTCCTCTTCGCTGGTGATCGAAAGGCTGTAGGATAAATAAGTCACGGGCGAATCGTAGAACAGAGGTTACTTACATATTTTCTCACTCGTCTTCCGCCGTACCCTCGATATCAATTTCCGCTACTTTGGATCCAGTCACCTGTCCTATATCCATGTCACACGTGCCTGGAAAGAGCCGTTAATCTTGCTGACGGTGGTTGGTCATAGAACTCATATATTTAATGCCTTCACGTTGCCCCGGAATCGAGGATGCTCTGTAGTTAACTTGAGTGATGGATGGTGGACTAGAACATTCCATTCAACCTCCGATAAGTTCTTCTTCGTACAATCTCGTGTGAGAGTATTCATCTTCAAGGCTCCATTAGTATTCCGCTCACAATAGCGACCTGCCTCGAAACAAAAGCGCCTTCGAGGGGACTCACGTCCGCGATGCTGGGGGCTTCCTCGTCACTATCTGTACAAGATCAGCTGAGACAGCGGCCTCCATCCGTTGCCGCCTGGCTGCTCAATAGAGGTACTCGACCTTGTCATCTACCTTGCACGCGTCTTCTCAAGAAACGCTTGCTTTTGTCTTCACGGTTGAAGCGTCGCAAATCTCTCTACACGGCTGGGCTGACACCAAAGGCCCAAGCGGCGAAGATGTGTTTGATTGTGCGTGGCTGTAGAGCAGATAGTGGCAATGAGGCACTTTCCAGAGAATGTTGACCAGGGGCGAAGACGACATTAAGATGAACAACAGGACATGAGGTGAAGCGTTCTGCTTGCACTTGACAAATAAGCTAGTAGTCTCAGTGGCGCAATCGAGAGTTCGTATTTTCACGGGTGACCTCACTCCACATTGACGCTGTATCTGCCGTGTCGTCTTCTAAGAGGCAGAACTTTCTTGAGCCATGAGACTTCCACTGTGGCGTTAATTATTACGCATTAGCGTTAGTGTCTCGCTCCAGAGATTGGAGACGCTTGTACGACATTCTCGTGGGGGTCCTGGGGGTTGCGCATACGCTGGGCATGTTGGCGATCAATAGCTGGTAAGCTGGAGAACGACTGACTCCGCGGGGAATCAACGAGCGTGCCAGGACGACGCCATCTGGGTTGTAGCAATGGTCACATCGGCTCGCTCGATGTAGTATTTCAGTACACCAAACCAAATAACGTCGAAAGACACGAGATGATGCTTTATAAAAAGTATGTGTATATGTAAAGGAGCTCGATATGAACGATAGTGAGGGTTGAAACATACCAACCCTTTTCAGCAATACATCGCAGTGTGCATGTCTTACAGTGTATAGGTAGAAGACAGAGCGAGCTATTTGCGAGTGGAAGAGAAGAGCAGATGTCAAAAACAGGTGATGTAATTAGTCGTTGTGCACCATTAGGTGCATGTGTGGGGAAGATAGAAAGACTGGAATGTACTGCAGGAAAATTGCCTTGTCACCTTCAAAGCGCCAGGAGTGAACATTAAATCTCTGAAATGAAAAGACGGTAGGTAGCCCGTGGATTAAGGCAGCAAAAGAGCACTGAGCCAATTCACAGGCAGCGAATAGAAGCAATGAATAGCTACCAATGCCGTTCAGGTATTTATTCCTATTCACAAAATCTCCGGATTTCTATACTTTGCGGCAAACATGCCCAGGGCTTTCATCGGAAAGGTGAACTTATAGTTCGGGTATGAGATCATTCTGGGAAGCAGTGTCAGCGGTAAGTTGACCAACAAGCAATCTGAATACTAACACGCTTTTGTTGAAGACACCCTCAATTCCTTCCTGTAGCCACTCTCCATTGCTCTGCTGTCGGCCCATAATTAGTCTGACAGCCCGTTCCATGGGCTTCTTGTCTGGATATTCCGCATTGATTAAGGCGATAATGGCCTACTTCTAGATCAGTATTGCCTGATATTTATAACGAGTCTAGGTTAGAGGCCATGATTCAGGAGTAGAGTATGAGCGGGAGCCTCAATGTGCTATCCAAATAAGGGTAACGTACCCACGATGTCATAACCACTTGACTCTCCCTTTGCACGTAAACGCCCGTTTCACAGCCCTTGTAATGCTCACCCCACCCGCCATCATCTCTCTGCTTTCCAAGCAGAAATTCACAGGCCTTCTTGACTCGTGAGTTGTTAGTATAAATTTCACCGACTGAAGCCAGAGACTCCAGCGCAAACATGCCAGCGTAAGTGAAGCAGATACCCCAGCTCCCATACCAAGAGCCGTCTGGGCGTTGAGCTTTGCGGATATACTTGAGTGCACCGTTCAATGCGCTTGAGATGTCTTCTTTCCTGTAAGTAGGATAGTGTTTTGAGAAAAGTTTGAGCGCCGTGACAACTGCTGTGCTGCACTCAGGGTAGTCGTACTCTACCATGATACGGCTGAAGATCTCGGCTGCGTTGAGATACTCGAGATATTCTGAGCCACGTTGTGGTTCATAGGAAGCGAACCCTCCAGAAGGGTTTTGCATGGTGAGTATGGTGTCAATTGCATCTTGAATACGCTCATCAGACACCAGCTTGGGGTAGTGATGCTCTATCTGCAACATGAGTACGGCTTTCAGCGCTTCACTCGTAGTGTCGCTGACAGTATAACCTTGCGTCTTAGTGCTGAAAGCCCAGGCGCCTTTGCGTTGCTGTCGGTATGAGATATCCTGCTCTTTGCAATTCTCTCTGATTTGCTGATCTTCGAGAAACTCGAGAGCTTTGGTCAGCATGGGTTTCCACTTCGGATCTTCTGCCATTCCAGCTTCAACAGCTGCTTGAATGAGCCAGGAAGTATCCCATGTTTGGACGCCGTTGGTGCCATTCACCAGCATCCCCTCGTTCTTCATCCATAGAAATTCGGGCAGTCTTTCTCGATGACGCTTTACAGTGTAGCTGTCTGGTCCATCGTGAATGTAGCAGGCCACGTGATTGATTGCCGCACTAACAGGAGCGAGGTTCGCGTAGTCGGTATTTTCATCTTCGCGATGGATCAGATCGTACGTCCAATCCTCGGCCCGTTTCTTAACGGAGTTGCTTCTAAGATATGGAATCCAGATCCAGACCAAGATCCAGTTGATGATGCGGAGGATTAGTGATTTTGGGTGGTAATTATCGCGAGGATGAATGCTTCTCCGATGATATGAGAAGTTGACTGATGAATAAGGTTGAGTGTATATCTCTTCACGAATTTGCCTTATCAATGAGTTCTGAGGGAAAGTCCATCTTGTAGAGTAGACATAAGACATCGGCAGAAAGACTTGGCGCATGTGTATCCACCACCGCCACGGTGCTAATGGGACCCAGTCTGGAACAAGCCTGCGATTGTATCAGCTCTTTCTCCCGTTTTTCTGGAGATTCCTGCTGGACATACCATAGCTCTGGCGGCACAGGATTGACAGCCTCCCAGTCCAGCACCCCCAGAACGGCCAACCAGAACTTCGCCCAATGGGGTCCCATTACCGCCCCTCCAAACTGGTGTAACATCCCCCTCGCCTTGATCATCCTCTTGTCCTCTTCGCTCGCTCCAAGCAATCTCAGCACCACATAAGTCATCGTAGTGCCGTAGGCAGTGCTTTCTCCCTCGACATGTAGGCCCCATCCACCGTCATCTGGGCTTTGTCTCGCAAACAGATACCGTTTCATCTCAATAGCGATTGGCGTTGGTATTGGAGTTTCGGTAACGTACCAGGCTATTACGAGGCCTGGAAGAAGAAACGTAGGGCCGCCGTACTCGCACGCCCAGTTGCCTGGGGGCAATTGAAGTAGGGAAAAGAACGAAAGTGCATTCTGTACGGACTCGAGTGGGGTCCTAGCCGGTGGAAGGTCTGGTAGATCCTGTATCACAGCTGTCAGTCATTGGCTTTTACGGGCTTGTCACCCATTTGGACATGGCTACACACCATTGGCAGTCCCAGATGGTAGCGGTCTGCAGCACTTTGAGGCCATGACTTGACGTCTTCATCGCTCTGCAAATAGTGCCATGTCTGGCATCCGTGGTCGTCGTGAAGCCGCCAATTCTTAAGATTTGTGGTATCTTGCTCTTCCTTCATGATTCCGTTCGGTTGCTTGCCATTGGGGATGGCGCTGCCATTTGAGGCAGATTGCTCATATCTGACCATTGTAGGGTAGCTTACCCTTCGAAGGGACACAGCGGCTGCTCTTGTTAGTCCATGTTCGCGGTATTATATTCACAGAGGAGCGATAGAATTCAAGCTACATACGGAGTATAGCGGTAGCGTTCCGTGTTCACTACCGCAGCGAAGCTCCATGAAGTGGATGATGCCAGATGAAGGTAAGATACCCTTCATAGGATTCCTTGCACCGAAAATCTCTTGAAAGCGGTAGATTGATTCGAACATATTATTGTAAAGCGCCAGTATCTATCTAACCCTTCCAGCAGATCAATAGACACTCCAATATCGTATGCTTTGAAATGAACGCCGCTTCGAATGCAAGCTCCCCTTCCCTTTCCGGTTCAGTCACTCAAATCAGGGTTTGCAACGAAAAGCCTTCCCCCACCCATATATCCCATAGTATTTGCCCTCTCATCCACACTCCCCCTTCTTCTCAATTCCTCGCTTGTCCTCCTCTTCTTTTCCTCCGTCTTCGGTGCCTCCATCTGCCCAATGTTCCCAAAGCTATTTTCCCTTTCCGAGCTCCCTCCACTTCCTCCTTGCCCTCCACTCTGTTCAAAGTAGTCTCGTTGTTGATGCTCTCCCGGCACAGGCGTCTCTTCCATCTCAGGTATATCCTCTTCCGGGCTCGGACCCTGTCCACTGCTCGGGCTTCCACCCTGACTATACCGTCCCTGTCCTCTCTGCTCCACACCGAGCCATCGGCCATCGCCCGAGGTCCTCCCACTGCCGGTTCGCTGATGACTCACGGCCCTTCCAGTGTCATCGTCGTACCCTTGCCTGCCTTCCTCATCGCCAACCTCGCTCGCACTTAGCCGCATTGGCACTCCTCCGCCCACCATATTCGCGTAGCTGTATCCTGTAGCCTTCGGTAGGCCATGATGTCGAATCTTGCTCCTAACGCCCAAACTTCCACTGCCCATGCTGCCACTCGTACTTGTTCGGCCCTCTGGCACTCTGTCGCTTATTTCCCTGGCAGCCCGTATCTTTGCAGCTTTGTGCTGGGCCGCTATTCGTGGATCTTCATGCTGCGCTCGGTCGCACCAGACGGTGGCTTTCTGCTTGCGCATCAGCGCTACGTAGCTACCTGGTGTAATCGAGGCGCCAGATCTGGTAGAAGCATTTCTGCTAAGAGCAGAGGAGACATTGGAAGGGGTGCGAGAGGGTGTGTAGCCGGTTGATGTTGTAGATTGTGAAGGTGTGCGCCGCTGAGCCGGTGGTTTTGGGTATTGTGAGGATGAGGGAGATGAGGAGAGCGGCTGAGCAGATCTGCGAGTGTACATTGAGTAGGCATTGCTGTTCTGGGGTTGTTTTGTAGCGGAGAAGTCGAGATCTGGTACTATCGATTGTCGCGCGGGCTGCCGGGAGGTAGTATTGTTTGACGCTCCCAGTAGCTTCCTGTGGGGGTGTTGTAGCTCTTGGTAAGAGCCTATGGGGCCATGAAAGTCGATGGTTGTCATTGTAGTTGTTTGCATAGATGATGGAGTGTTGGAGAAGGAAATGCCGTCGTAGCGGTACTCCAGTGTTCTGTAATGTCCTTGCTTTTGCTAGTGGCAAGGATGTGTGAATTGTATGGGGTGGGGAGAAGGGCGCCTGAGATCGTTGATCTCCTTGCACTTACTGTCTCCTTGACAAACTTTATAAGAGCTCAGATACGTAACCTTCGCGAAAAAAAGCTTGAGCAAAGAAGAGTCAGGAGATATGTTTGCGAGGCTCAACGAAGATTTCGAGTGTTCTCCACACAACGCCCGCTTTTGAATGCGTCACTAAGCATGGACATCGGTTATGGAGTCCGTTAATGACTAAAATGTATCTCGCACGGGCACACCGCTCGCGGCAAGCTCGAAATGTCGAAAGCTCCAACAAAGAAATGGGATTGGTAACTTTGCAGAGACGTGGTAGGATCTAAACCACAAAGGGAGCTGTTGACGCCGGCTGATGTCAGACGCTGAGTCCGCCTTACGAAAAAAGGTTCACTGTTTAAGGGCCACGGATAAGATGCATGGAAACACTTTCGTCTCGAATGTACGAAGGCTACTGACATATACTGGAGTTCTCTTGGTGAAGGAGCTGTGTGGTTCTAGATCGCTATGCACGGTCTTCCTATCTACGAGTACCAGGCTGCGGCGCCTACTCTGCTACTGCAATCCTGCATGCACGCCTAAGTACGGCGGACGATAGGCCAGGGTAGGACACAATCAAAAATCCAAAAACCAAAATTTCAAAAACCAAAAAATGATCTGCGGCCCCACCGCGCAGGCTTCAAAACCAGATAATCCGCTAACGATAACGCGGTGATTATATAATGAATCGTTTAGAATATAAGTTACGTACGAGTATAAATCTATTTTAATTATTTCTCGTACGAGTATAAATCGTTATTAGGTTATTAATAGAAATTACTCCGTTTATTTAATTTTAAGTACTTTTTAAACTACGATTCCTTAATTAACTTTAAAGAATTATATAATAATATTTTAAAAATATAACGTAATTATAAATTATATACGAAGAGATTATTATTCCCGGTATTTAAGCGATTTATTATATAATATTTTAAAGTTAATTAAAGAACTAGGGTTTAATTAATATTTAAAATAAATTATATATAATAACTCCTATTTAACTAACTTTTAAGAATTATATAATAATACTTTAAAAATATAATATAACTTTAGGTTATATACGAAGAGACTATTTTTCCCGGTATATTAAAAGTTTATTATATAATTATTTAAAATTAGTTAAGGAACTATAGTTTAAAAAGTATTTAAAATTAAATATATAATAAAGCTTTTATTTAATTAACCCTAAAGTATTATATAATAAATCGTCTTTAATATAAATTATATTATAATCGATTATAAAGTATATTCGAGGATAATAACGTAACCGATTTATATAATATAAAGGGTAGGGTTAAAAATTTATATTAAGAATTCTTTATATAATTCCTTCCCCTTCTTCTTTTTTCCTCTTTATTATATACGTTTATCTTTTATTATATATATCTTTTATCTTTTAATTTTTCTTTATATAACTCTTTAATTTTATTATATAGTAATTAATTATTATATAAATATTTTAAGTAAATATAGTTATTTTTTATTATTTTAATTACGCTAGCGATTATATCTAATTTAATATTATTAATTAAGGTCTCGGCCTCTTTATATACTCCGCGTTAAATTAAATCGTATTTAATTTTCTAAAGCGAAATATCGCCGCTCGGTCTTTAGTTATAACGGTAGCGCGAATTTATATAAACCGCCCGTCGTATATTAATATGATTTTAATATAGAGTTATAAATATTTTCCTTTTATTACTCTTACTCTCCGCCGAGTAACTGGGCCTTATATAATATATTCTATATTAGGATAAATTAACTTTAATAAAGAGAAAATATTCTTTAAATATTAATACCTATCTAATTATTTTAGCGGGTCGTATAATAATTATAAATAATAAAATTATATAATTTATTATTTTATATATAACGGTACGCTTAGAGCGCCGTCGGATAAATTATTAAATAATAATAAAAATAAAGAGAGTAAAGAGTCGTAGGAAGACTACGGGGAGTCGGAGTCGAAGTCGGCGGGTATTAAAAATAATAAAAATATTATTATTAATTTATTAAATAAAGTAATCTCCGTAGTAATCTTTATATAATAAATAATTTACTTTTTTTCGAGCCTTTAAAAAGTATACGGGCTAGTATAATAATATATTTAGGTGAAAATATATATAAATATATTACCTAAACGGGCTTAATTATAATTTATACTTCTATATAATAATTAAAATTAATAAGTTATACGAGTTCATAATATTTTAATAAATTACTCGTATAATTAAAGCGAGGATAGGTTAATATATATTTTATTAAATTAAATAATCTTAATTTATTTATTATACGAGAGGTTAAACTCTCGAATAATATTTCTTTAATTATTTAAATTTATTTATTATACGAGAGGTTAAGCTCTCGAATAATATTTCTATTTAAACCTATTTATTATACGAGAGGTTAAACTCTCGAATAATATTTTTATTTAAATTTATTTATTATACGAGAGGTTAAGCTCTCGAAAAGTATTTTTATTTAAATTTATTTATTATACGAGAGATTAAGTTTTTAAAATATATTATTTTTCTATTTTTTTTTTACTTCCCTCGCCTTTTTTATTACTTTAAATTATAATTTTCTTTATTACCTTCGTCTAATTTCTCGTATAATTAAGTAACGAAGTATTATTTATTTTCGTATAATTAAATTAGCGAGTATTCCTAATTATTATATAATTAAATTACCGAGTATTTTTAATTATTATATAATTAAATTACCGAGTACCTACCGTCGTACGAGTAGTAGGTATAGTTTTATCGATTTTTATATAAAAGACGATAAAAGTAATCTCGATTTATTATAATATAGGCTCTAAAGTTTATTATAGAGTAATATTAAAAAAGGATTTCTTAATAAGAATTTCTTAGTAAAAATAATTATATTTATTTTATTTATAATAAACTTTAAACTTCGATCTCGTAATATTATATAAATCCGATTATTTAACGAGAGAGTTACCGAAGATAATATTATATAATCGAGGTAGTAGTGAATTAAATCTTTAAGAAATTTATTATCGCTTTAAGAAAACTTTATATAAAACTATTTCCGGGCTAGTATCTAGGGCTTTAGTTTTAATTTTAGATTTTATATATAAAATATACTTTTAATTATTATATAAAACTCGTTTTTAATTATTATATAAGGCTCGTTTTTAACTATTATATAAAACTTATTTTTAATTATTATACGAGGCTCGTTTTTAATTATTATACGAGGTTTATTCTTAATTACTATAAGAGGCTTAGGTTTAGATTTTATTATATAATAATAAAATTCCTTTATTATATAAAGACTAGGTTTTTATTTAATAGGCCGTTTATTTTCTTCTTTAAATTAGAATTCCGGTTTAATTTTCGATAAATTAAATTATTTAAGAGATACTAGCTTTTAATAAATTAAAATAACTATATATTTCTTATCTTTATTCGTTTTTTTAAATTAATTACCCTCGAAGGATTATTTTATTATATAAGTATATAAAGTACTTTTAAGTAATTTATATAAAATTTTATTTTTAATTACTCAAATAAGGAATTATTTATTAATAGGAATTCGGTAGTTATAATATAATTTCCGAAGGTATATTCGCTTTAGTAGAAAAGTATTCTCGATAAAATCGAAATAATTTTGAATTTCGCGCTATAGGATATAGATAGTTACCGAATCTAAAAAATATATAATATAAATATATTATATAATTAAGAAATTAAAGAGCCTAAATATTTAAATATTTAATATCGAGTTAATATATAATATTATTATCTAGGATACCTCCGATTAAAGTAGGTTATATTTTATATAATTATATTTATATATTAACCCGAGTTTTTTAATTAATTAACGAAGTCTTCGTTTTTTAATTTAGTAGAGGGTACCGAGTAAAAGTAATTTATTATTCTAATTTAATAATATAATTTTAATTATATAACGCGAACCTTTTCTTTTACTTTAACCTCTCGTATATATAAGAGGATATAAATAGTTATTAAAAACTAATACTCCGTCCGTTATTTTAATCGGTTAGGGATAACTCTAGTTAATATATTCGTTATTTAATTTATTCGAATTTAGGTAGAATTAGTTTTAATTATTATATATAAATAAAAAGCTCGTTTATATAATACTTAACTTTATAAATAAAAAGATTAACTAGTAATAAAGTAAATTAAATATAAGTTAATAATAAAGTAAATTAAATACGGTTTAATTTAAATAAATTATCGATATTGATTATTTAATAAACTTAGTTATATAATAATAAAAAGATAAGAATAAAGCTCGTATTAATCGAGGATTTATAATATCGTAGGCTTTATAATATCGAAGATCCCGGGTATATATTTATTAAGAGTAGAGATATATATATATTTATATCTAAGGCTCGTCTTTATTTAATTTTATTATATAATAAAATTAAAAAGAAGTTAGAGAGAAGATAAATTATTATATAACGGAATTTAAATTTTAAAAACTATTATATAAAAAGGTTTAAAAGTTATTATACGAGAAAATCTAAAGACTATTATACGAGAAAGTTTCAATATTATTATACGAGAAAGTTTAAAAACTATTATATAAAAAGGTTTAAAGATTATTATATAAGAAAGTCTAAATATTATTATATAAAAAGATTCAAAGGTTATTATACGAGAAAGTTTAAATACTATTATACGAGAAGGTTTAAAAGTTATTATATAAAAAAGTTTAAAGACTATTATATAAAAAGGTTTAAATATTACTATATAAAAAGATTTAAAAATTACTATATAAAAAAGTCTAAAGATTATTATATAAAAAAGTCCAAAGGCTATTATATAAAAAGATTTAAATATTATTATACGAGAAAGTCTAAAGATTATTATATAAAAAACTTTAAAAATAAAATAAAAGACTAAATAAATTATTATATAAGAAAATATTTATATAATATTTATTAAAGCCTCTAGTTAAGTCTCGAAGGATTCGGATAAAGTTTCTTTATATAATAAATTCCCCGATAATATATTATAAATCGGTCGTTAATTTAGTTTATTTTAATTAAATTTATTTTCTAACTTCGAATATTATTTTAATTTAAACTCGTATTTATTAATTTCGTAATTATTAATTATTATACGAAGGGCTTAATAGTATTTAAGTTAGAATAATTCGCGTTAATATTTAAAGATTATTAACGGTAAATAAGAATTAAAGCCTCGATTATATAAAAGACTATTATATTATATAAGGGTAAATAATAAAAGATATATATCTTTATTTATATAAGAAAGTTAGCTTTATATTATTAATTTAGAATAATAAAGATCTTTATAACTATTAATTATATAATTTAAATATTTAAACGGAAAAAATTTAGTATTTATTATATAATATATATATAAAGATAGAAAGAGTTAGATATTACTATATAATATAAATCTTCGAGACGAAAGAGCTCGATTATAATTATATAATATATATATAAAGATAAAGATAAAGAGTTAGATATTATTATATAATATAAATTTTAAAGATAAAAGACTTCACTATTATTAAATAATATAAATATTTAAATAAAAAGAAATTAACTTATTTTAATTAATAATATCCCGCCGAAGTTCTTTAAATTTCTCGGTATTTATTTTAAAATTATAGTTTTTAATCCCTATTTTTAATTATTAAAATAAATTATATAATCTCCCCGAAATCGTTTTTAAGCGGTAGGGCTATTTACGAATTTAATATATATTTTAATTATCTATAAATTACTCGATTTATAGATAGATAACGGGAAAATAAATTATAAAGAGAGTAATTATATCCGTATTCTTATCCTTCGAGAATTAGTTTATTATATAAAGATTTCCGAAGAATTGAATTTATATCTTAATTACGATTTTAATTAATTAGGCCTAATATAACTCGATCCGTTAATTCGAAGTATTTATACTATATATATAATATTTTTGAAATTCGAGGTTTAGTTCGAAATTATATTATAATATAATATATCTATAAGTTATTACTTTTATTTCTAATTTATAATTTAATTATACGAAGCGAGATTATAATTTAAGGTTAAAAATAGTATTAAAATAACTTTATAAAATATTAACTTATATATAATTTATAATATCGTATTAAAACTAGGGGATAAAATATATATAAATATTAATTTTAATATAAATCTTAATTCTAAAATTAGTTAATTTACTATAATTATCGACCGACTATATAAGATTTAAATTAGGGACGATAAATTCTCCCCTTTTTTATTATATATTTTATAATTATTATTTTATAATAACTAGAAATAGATTTTAATATTATTTAAATAATCGATCTTTAAAATTATTAATATACGATATAAAAAGAGAGTAAAGCCTTATTATATAATATAAAAAAAAAGTAAAGTTTTATTATATAATATATTTAAAGACTAGCTAGCCTTTTTTTTAGAAATATTTTATTAAATATCTTTATTTTATATTTTATATAGTATTTTTCCTAAGCTCCTATTATATAAATTAATATATTATATTATTTATTTATTTTTAAACCTCTCGGTTATTCTCCCTTTATTATAAATTTATATTTAATCGAATTTATATAAGATTATTTTTTAATATTTTATAGTTTTTATTTTTTAATTAATTAAATATCTTTTAATTATAAACTCCGAGTCGATAAATTATATATTAAATACGATTTTATAACTTTTTTAAGTTTTTTATATAAATAATTTATAGAGCCTTTTATATTTAAAGGCGCCGGCGGAGTATACGAGGATTAATTTAAATAAATTTATAATTTTTAAAATATTTAATAACTTATAATTATATTTCTTTTAATATAAAAAAACGATAAAGAATCTTATTTTTATAATCTTTAAAAAGTATAATTATACGATCGTTAATATTATATTTAGGTATTTTATTCTTATTATATAATAAATAAAATAAATATAAAAAGAGGGAATTATACGAGTAACGATTAATCTTTAATGTTAGTAATAGTTAATAAAACTAGATTTTAAAGCCTGCGCGGTGGGGCCGCAGATTATTTTTTGGTTTTTGAAATTTTGGTTTTTGGATTTTTGATTGTTGTCTACCCTGGCCTATCGTCCGCCGTACTAAGGCTAGTCAAATCCCGCCAATCACAATCTGCTCTCTACCACGAGCTTCAATGTCTTCACAGATAGCGCAAGAAGCCAGTGTTCCCGCCGCACATCTTATCTATTTCTCCGCACTTTCAAACTTACTAGGATCATCATGTTTTATACTGTTGGGTACGAATTTATTATATGCAAATTCTGGTACACCAAATTTAGACGGTTATTATGTTGTAATAGGCTTGTCTAGTTTAGCCAACGAATATACAAGTAACATGCCCATGAGAGTGATAATCTCAGGTTCACATACGCTTCAAACCGTTCTGAAGCTTTGGGATCCTACCGCAGGAGTGTGATCAACCAGCACTAATCCCAATGGAACTTTTGCTCCACGCTGTGGTGTGCAATGATCTTCGGCATGGACCACGAATCTTGGACCCTGCAAAAGAACGGTTAGGACGGACTCGTAGTCGTGATGTAGCTCTTGAACCCTTCACAGGGTCTCTACAAACACAAAGCCAATGAGATTGGCTCTTTTCGCCGCGGACTTTCGTCCGAACTCGACTCGTCCCAATTAGTGCCTTCATAGATCTCCCGGCTATGTCTCTTACGCATGCAAGCACCGAGAGTACCCAACGTATGCACGTGAAAATGTCATAATGTCCCTCAAAATTGAAAGCGCACGCCTATGGTAAGCTATATCCACCATCTACTATGATGTCCGCCCCAGTGGTGTAGCTCGAGATGTCACTAGCTAGGTAAAGATATGCGCCTTTGAGCTCATGGGCTTCTCCCTCTCTTCCCATGGGAATTTTGTCTCTCCAGATAGATTTCGTCTCTGGTGGCACGAAGTCTGAGATCTCGGTAGCCATGTACCCTGGACTCACCGTATTCGCTCTTGCGAAGCCGACCATCTCAACAGCGATTGACTTCACAAAGTGTATTATAGCAGCCTTAGCCCCATTGTATGCAGCCTGCAATTGCGGAATGTTGACAATGTGCCCACTCATGCTGGCTGTAGCAATGAAGCTGCCCCCTCGAAAGTTCTTCAGCTTGTTGCCAAACAGGTCAATACCCTCAAACTTTTGCCGCCTCCAATGCTGTCCAGCGGCATATGCGCAGTAGTAGGTGCTGTCCATGTCTGTGGCCATCACCTTGCGATAGTGATCAATCTCTCCGTCAAGAAAATTACCTTGAGTCCATGGTATTCCGGCATTCGCGACGAAAATGTCCAGTCTGCCATTAAATTCTTGGGCAATCTCATCAACGACTTGTTGCACATGCTTTTGATCTGTCACATCGACCTGATACGCTCGGCCTGAAGAGACAGAGCGGTCAGCTCAGATCGTGCACGATGCGGGCTGCTCACATTTGACACCGTATTCCTCCTCGATCTCTTTGGCGCGGTCGATGGCCTTCCTGTTGCCATGATACCATATAGCCACGTTCGCACCCGACTCCGCCAGACCATGAGCAACAGCAAGACCAATTCCTGCCCCAGCGCCAGTCACAATGGCCGTCTTACCCTTGTTGTTGAAGAGTGGGAATACCTTCTCTTCCTTTGGCGCAACAGTATTATTGTGCTTGAAGCTGCCACTTCCATCCTGTAAAGGATTCGTATTCTCTTCTTTACTTGGCGAGGGAACCTCGTGGGTCGCTATGATCTCAGAATGGCTCATGGGAGACTTCTTATTGTTCAGTCCAAGATAAATTGCGATACAGAGGGTGACTAACACGAAGAGAAAGTAGAGAGAACATTTCGTAGCCTTGATTTTTGGAATCGTCAGGTTCATCAAGAATCAAATCATATCAGGGTGGGCAGGCGCCGCAACATGTACGTATCAATCGAGGGGCGGCCGGAGATATCTCGGTCTCTGAACCGATTCAGGATCTTGCACGTGATTCCAGCCCTACCCATGACAAACTACGGTACTTTAGTTCGCAAGCGAAAATGGCAAAATTGCGAGAGCTTCAACTGTAAAGTTTTTGGTATACAAGTTACTCGCCTCAGCTAGAACTAACATTTTATAGTTAAAGGTTTAACTGTATCTCCAATCGTTGCTGAATCACTATCTCACCCACATTGCGAATTGTATTGTCATGGTCATGCCTACCTTCTTCTATAGCTGGATTCCATGACGCCGAAAATCCGTGTCTTTCCCTGGACATCATCCTGCGAGTCTGTCAACGACTCAATTCGAGCCAGTGCTCATATCGATAGCGAGCTCTAGAGTCGAAGACTACTGAATCGCACCATCATAACTCACTCAAAAAGTGAATACAACAGGTGCTTGATCTGTGGCTTCGAGTTCGAACAGGAGTTTGTTTACAGAGGAATACTTTGCACAATGATCTCAGCTCTCTCCTCCCTCTGCAGTGTGTAGAGCCATGGCATTTTCTAAAATAAACTGTGTACTGTGTCCATCTCGGACTATCGCCTGTCCCATTTTGAACTTGAATTAGGATCTTGTGAAACCCATCCATCGTAGGCACAGTACATACCTTAGTGAGTACCAAGTCCGATCTATATCTGACTCCACATGGCGAATATGATTCCGAGATTGACAGGCATGATTGGCGAGTTTCGTTAAATCTTTCCCTCTTGCAAAACAAGCGAAGTAGGTATCGTTGTCTGACCTCTTCCAGATGGCCAATAAGTCTTCATTCTGTACATGGCAACATATCGTCTTGCTAAGATATATATGTTTTTTGCCTTTTCTAAAACTCTTTGTGCGTGGCTCCCTTGTTTACATTCCACATTCCCGTGGTCCCTTGCTCGGCAATAAAAACCCTACAGTGCTCTACCATTTTATTCCTGCAGCTTACCTCAGGGTTTGTACGCAATGTGCCATTGCCTGCACAGAGATTTTCTAAAGACCCCTTGAAGACGATCACCATTGGGCGGCAGTTTGGTATAAATCTACCGTCCTGATCACTGTGCGCAGTGCTCGCAGATCACGCAGAGATCGCGTGCTCGGATTCTCGAAGAATACCTTCGAAGCCATCATGGCGTTCCAATGGACCGAGGGAGTAATAATCGGTATTGCAGTTGGGGGAGGATGCCTTCTATTCGGCGTGGTGGCCAGCATTGTCATAATTACAGTGCGAAGCAAGCACAGACGCCTTCTTGCGAGGATTGACGCGAATCCGGAGGAGAGATCGAGACGACTCTCAGGAATCTTCAACATCACAGATCAGGATGTCGCGCGTATGCCAGGAACAAGACCATCCCCAAGTGGCTCTCTGCAGAGCCCTTATGGACGTTCGCTATATACACCAATGTCATCACGCGACACCTTTGACTCCCCTGAGACATTAACAAAATCATCAAAGGCTTTCAAGACCCATCAAGACATCGATGAGAACGTCCGATCCTATCCTGTGCCTGCTCGCTTGAGACGTTCATCTAAAAAACCAAAGACCAAGAAGCGCTCGCAGTCCGTTGCGCTATCACCCATCACTGAGAGGCATAGAAGTGGTGGCACAGCTTTGCCAGTCACGAAGGATACGTTGAGAATGGTCAATCCTTCGCCAAAAACCAATACCCAAGCAGCTGCAAGCATCGAGCCTACGTTCGTGACGGGACCAGATATTGCGCTCAACGAGATAGAAACACCGAAGCCATTGTTTCACTCGAAGCGTAAGCTATCTTACAGCAACCCTCCCAATACAGTACCGAGAAATTCTGGGGCTAGTAGCACTGCAGCAGGGCTTTACACGATGGATGTGAAGGACACTACACCCCAGCCATTTGAGGGATCTCGACCGCGCTCTCAGAGTCTTCACAATCGAGACTCAGGCCTCGTCCCTAATCACTGTCCACCGCCACTGCCCTCACATGCTCCGCAAATATCCATGCTTCCGTGGGAACTGGTGCCGAGTAGATTACAACGAGGCAGAAGTCAAAAAGCTTCAAAAGAGACGCGGCTATCAGATGGAAGTATCATGAGCGCCAACACCTCACTCCTTGACGACGAGAAACCAAGAGGGTTTTCGCAGGTACTATCCATCGGTATTCCATCGCCCGCCATCGCAGAGCTATCAGACAACAGGCTGGAGGATACCAAAGGAACCCTGTGCGATCCATCAGCTATACAAGATCGAAGCTTGTCTCGAGATGCTCCCAAAAATGCAGTGACTCGACCTCAGATGAACTCTCAGAAGTCTTTCCAGGCTGAAATTCAAACCAGCCTACCGAAGAGTACAAGCAGCAGTCTCTCTATTAATATGTCTCTGAACCCGTTGCGCAAATCAGAATCCACGACAAATTTGAATAATTTGGCCAATGCTGCTGATGTGCAGCCCAGCCTCCCAAAGATCAAGAGCGCAGATATGAAGAAGACCAGACGAGACAGCTCACGATCGGCGTCTCTGAGTTGCAGCAATACATTCGAGATCCACGACGACTCCAAGTACAAGCGATTATCATCGCCCATACTGCAGCCGACGTCCGGAAACCGAAAAAGCCCAATGACTAGCCCAGATACCACAGTACGTTCTTCAGTCGCTACGGAAACCTCTTACGATTGGGATCTCGACAACCCTATGCCAGTGGCCAAAGGTAGACTGAGTCTACATAAATGCCAGAATTTTGCTCAAGCCCCCGGGTCAGCTGACGTGGCATTCCCCACGTCTGCACCATTTTTGTTTAGGGAACTAGAAGGAACTCCCTCGCAGAGCAACCCGCCTGCCACAATGATAAAGAAGCAGCGGAAAACCTCGGCGGATTTTCGGCCGCCGTCGACATTGCTCTTCGACCCACAATTTGCGTATACTCCTGGCTCACAATCTCCCAAGGTGGAACGCCATTCAATGTCGCTTGCTGACATGCCTCGGTACGAAGGCCAGTCGAGCCCAGAGCAGGAAATGTATACTCCAACAAAGAAAGCTGGTGGCCGTCGAAGACATCATCACCGCTACAAAAGCATCATTGGGCATCCAGGAATGACGGCCTGGCCGTTACTCCGCACCGAAGATTCAGACTTCAACCCCAGCGCGGTCGATGCAGATCCATCGAAACCGAATATCTTCCGCCAAAGCGTCCAGCTATCACAGCAAGACGATAGCGAAGTCGACTCTCGCCCATCCTCCTGCTCTATCCCGAGTTTCCCAATACCACCATCTCCGGTTCGGCGCCTCCATCAACCTAATTGGCGAGGCCCCAAGACGCCCATCTTCCATCCAATGGGTCCTCGGCCAATGCTTCCGAGCGCATCTCGTATCCCAGTCCGCCATCAACCACTGCTCCGAGGATCATCACGACGGTCTCCGACACGAAGCGCCGGCGTCAAAAAGCCCCGCGGCCACAGCCCGAGTAAAAGCAATAGCACGAGTCCAAGCAAAATACACAGTACTATCTCGGCTCTCAGGAGGATGAATAGCGAAGCAAATACTGAGGTCACTGTAAGAGGCAGCCAGGAGCATAAGCGATATCAGAGTATAGGAGAATACTTCGAGAAGGAAACTTTCGGTGATGGTGAAGTTCTTGGTGGTGGGAAAGAAAATGTGAGACAGAGTACACAAGGGCCGAGAGCAATGCCCTTGACTGGGTATGTGGAGAAGATTAGTTCGGAGAGCTCGAGATATAACTTGCTTCATGATGGGAAAGTGGTGGGATCTTATGATGAGAAGGGGTTTTTGAAGGAGGATTCGACTTCTGAGTCTGGCTTCTGATGTTGAGGGTATCGTTGTCATGTTTGGGTATCATATCATAAATCGATCAGGACGGCGCCGATTTAGTCTAATACCATCTGTTCTCATTAGGGTACAGTACCCGATTTTTCGTGCACGGCATCCATGCTCTTTTTATAAGACTTTCGCTGCGTCACTCATCAGTCGTAGCAACTTCCCTGTACAGAAAGTCCTCATTCCGTTCTCCTCCATTTCGTCTCATCCTCCGCTCCATTCCCATCACCGCCCTCATCTCCACCTTCCTCCCTCGTCCTCACGCTTCCTGCACCCTCGCCCAGTCCTCCACCTCCCCTAAAGTTGCCATCCTCATCAAAGTACTCATGTACATTCTCCGCCGTAATCCACCCACCACTTCCGGGCATAGGCGGTGGCAGTCCACTCGCTCCACCGTCTGCGACGTTGCCCAGTGGATATACCCCACTGGCATCTGCATCACCTTCGAACATTATAGTCGGACCCTGACCCTCCCCAACCTCGCCTTCCTCTTCAGACATAGGATCAGGATGCAAATTCGCACACGCCGAGAGCGCCGTATACAGCAATTGAGCCGAATCGTGGGACTGTGCATCCCCAGCATCCACATTCTCGGCTCCCACCGTAGTAGCAGCTGGCTGTGTAACGGCTTCTGTAGGGGCGGGCGCCGGTATGATGGTCAGAGAGATCGTAAAGTCAGGATCGTGGTCATCGAATGTTTGTTCTTGCGTCAGGAGCTGTAGGAAAAGTGATGCTGGGTGGGAAGCGGAGGGGGCCTGGACAGCGTGGAGGGAGATGGAGGGGTAGGATATTGAGACGCGGACGTCCTTGGAGCTGCAATATAGGACTAATCGCCTGAGATGTTGTCAGGCTTGCAAGCGTTAGAAGTGATTGATGTACTGACTCAGAAGTTATCCAAACGTCAATGTTTGGTATCGACAGCTCTTGCCCCGCCTCTTCTGCGTCTGAATCCCCATTGACATGGCCTACTGTGCCATTTGTACGGCTCTGTACTCCGCCAGTCAGTTCAACGAGCGCAGGCGCAGATTCAAGGTCGTCCGTGTTGATCAACAGTGTGGTAGAGGGTGAATGATGGTAAAGCACTGGCGGGCCGGAGAAGAAGGACTCGGGCGTTTGAGACTGGTGGACTGAGAGAGGGGTAAATGAGTCGGCGCTTAGGGGCGAGTGAGATACTTCCATTGCTTTACGTATGTGTTTGGAGGTGTAGAGGCGGAAGCTGGTCTGGGAGTGGACGCTTTCGAAACTACTCGACGGATGATGATCATGTTTGGTCTGCATAAAAAAAACAACGAAATGAGGGTACGAGATTGTTGTTCACGTGTTTGTGCAATGAAATCTGATGAGTATGGGATTGATGATATTTGGTTCACCAGATGGGATTGGCCATTGCTGCTGTAATACAGACCACAACTCTTCTACATGTCGAAGGAGCGATCCACGCACAACGCCCAATCCAGCAGAGGTCTCTTCTACCTCGCTCTGACACCACTCCTCGCCTGTGCGGGATTCTTCACTGACATGTTGGGAGTCTTTACCCCCAGAGCCCCGCTTCTAATAAGTCTCCTCCTCTTCAAGTACTCCTCGACTAAGCCCTCCACACTTCCTCTGTCATGGTTGGGTTTTCTGTAATCTTCATTAGCATGGCTGTTTCCAGATCGCTGCATTGAATAATAGGCAAAGATGACATACCGCAGGTAATACAACCTCGCCCTCCTCGCCCTCTTCTCCGCCCTCTTCACTATCTCTATACTCTTAACATTTGGACTGTAAATCTTCACCCACATCTCGACTCCCACCGTCAACAACTTATTCCTGAGTAAAATACCCGTATCCACCCCTCTACTCTTCACACTAAGACATACACCAGCGAATGGGTCACCCGTCTTGAATGTTACGAGTAAGATGTCGCCAGGATGCGGTATATCAGGATTGTCCTTGGCGAAAAGACGTGTTCTCGATCCAGTGGGATCGAGGGTCGCTAGTTGTTGGTTTGTCCATTCTTGAAGTGGGAAGGGGTATTTAATTCGTATTGAAGGTGGAGGGGGATATGTCTTGATCTTGTTGGCGGCTATGGTAGACGTTAGGAGTGCAGGCCACAGCATATCGAGATTAAACGTACAAACGTGTGTAGGACCCTGTGTCAGCTTGTAGGGTGAGGGATAGCTTGAAGGTAATCGAGGAGGTGGAGGTAATGATGGGGGGGATCCGTTGGTCTCCATAGTTGCGAGGCATCGCATGCATGTTTTGTGTTGTCGCGATCGCCGTAAGAGTGACTTCCAAGATCTCAATGGCCGCAATGTCGGCGCAAATGATGCCATGGTTGGCGCTTTGGTGGACGTGCAATATAGTGAAGATGTTGTCGCTGTCGGCGGCGGAAATGGAGCTTCAGAAAGCGCGCTAGAACATTTTGGAGATCATCCTCGATCTTGATCCTCGAACCTCCAACATTATCCATATTCATGAATTAGGGACTGCTAACATCTGCCTACCGCTGCAACAACAAACCCAGCCTTGTCTTATACTAAATGGCGGGTTTGTCGATAGACATCACGCACTGCTGCCGGCCCTGTCTTCGCCGTCTCGCTCTTCAATCACGTTCCTTCACAAGCAGTCCACCGCGGCGAAAGCATGGTGGGTACAGCCGATACAACCATGACAAGTAATCCTCTAGCAATGTCTAATACTTCTATAGGCGCTCTCCCAACGTTCCAACCAACGCCTTCTCCAGAACTCGATACCCTTCTCTCCACCTTCCGCTCCAACGTCTTCCTCCCTTCGCATCTCATAAAGCTCCAAAAGGATCTTCTCTACAGAAAGAAGAATCACCCTCTCTTGACCTCGGATGAACCTGCTACTGTGCGTCTTGGAGACGAGGTGCTTCAGTTACACCCATTGAGCCACGTGGAGGATGAACCAAAAACTAGAGCAAGCTTTGCCAAAGCGTTGGACTTGATGACTGAGACGGGGGATTTTAAGAATTTGCTGGGGTTTCTGGAAGGTCTGAGGACCGCGCGGAGGTCCATAAAGGGCTATCAACTGGAGAAAGCTGTTAGGCGCGCCAACGCAAGCGGTCGCCAAAGTATCATCAATGACTGTCTCCGGCGGACTGAAAGTACTGGCCTCAGTCTGGGAGATCTACGTGTCGCGCGAGAGGTCATTTGGGGGGCTACATTAAAAGCTATGCAGAGTGAATGGAGCCAAGAGGGTGTGGAGAAGGCAGCGAAATACACAGAGAATATTTGGGAATTGATGCATGACCCCAGGCATCACGAGAAAATGCACGGTCTGGAAGATGCAAAGAAAAGGCCAGAGGTGCTGGGGGTTCTGGTACAGCTGTGTGCAGCGAGGGCGAAATTAGGGGGAGATAAAAGCGCGGTCGAAAAGTACGCGAGCTTGATGCTAAGCAATTGGGAGAACGGCAAGGAGGAATTGGCCACTGAGGAGGAGGACTGGAATGATGCAAACTACAAGCTACTCATGTGGGCGCCGGTGTGGCATGGTATTACACTTGCAAGGGAGGTACTGGGAGCACAATCATCGCTGGGCAAGAAACTAGGAGAGAAGATGAGTCAGGATGTGGAGCCCTTAGTGAAGAAGTGTCAAGAAATTCTATCCGCGAACCCGCCTCAGGAGGGTATCCGGCGTGGGCTGAATATGTACAAGCGGCTGAGCCAGGTCTCGCTATAGAATTCTTGCAAACCTGGCACCTGATAGCGCTCGCTGAATCTTTCAATGGCCCTTCGCCGGACTCGCTGTTCAATGGTCCTGTTTTCGCGTTCTACAGCCACTTCGAGTGACCATTGCGTTCCAAAGTGCTTTGTCTACTGGCAATTAGCTGTTGTCACACATGGTCCAGGCCAGAGCATGAGGCCGCGAATCAAAGAGCTACTTACTAGCAAATCAACCCACTCATCCAGATGAAACGGATGCGTTCGTATATGAATATCCACATCCACCCCCTTCCTCCCCATCAACGAAAGACACGGACTCAACAGAGGCCAGTGATGAGTAGGTTGAATTCTCTGTGGATTCTCACCCCAGGCATAGCTCAGGCGCACCTGGACCTTAAGGTCGAGATCCGGCTGCAGAAATCCGACTAGGAATCGTGCCAGTTCTCCGATATTGTAGCTAACTTGGTCACGCAATTTGTAGTGAGATGTTGGGCCATATACCTAAGGAAAGAGAGGTCGGAGGTTTAGTATGGGCAGACATTCGACATGGGAAAAGAGATGGGGGTATAATTTCGATGCGGGAGAAATAAAAGGGGTACGTACTGGTATCTCAATGATAAGATGTTTCATACTCTTCAATCTCCATCCCGGGACATGGTAGAAATTCTCCATATGCTGAAGTATCGGCGCTCCCAGAAACAAGGATTCTGGGATTCTAAATGTATTTTCGTAGTAGAAGACGGTAGATGCCTCCTTATACACCATTTTATTGACCTGCAATAGCGCAGTATCTCGCGGTGAGAACTGGAGTTTCACCGCGAAAGGGTTGGGTTTGATCAATACATAGCGATAGATTCGATTACGGATCTCGCCTGGTAGAGCTAGAAGTGGACAATCTATTGAGGCTGGATTGGCCATTGTGGGTGTGTTGAGAGGGGTCTGGCCTTCAGAAAGTGACAGTGAGCTTAGCCCTGTGAAGAGTAAATTGTTGGATCCGAGGTCAGTCGCCCATTCCTTGTTGGAATCGAAGCAGGCTGCTCCGCGTTGAAGTGGACAGCTTTTATGGCCGTTAGCGTCGTGATTGTGTGCCATATGAAATATTTGACGGATACTCACGGTAGTCCAGCGGAATGAAATCCACATGGGGATCTTATAGAACGTGTACAAAAGCTCGTGATGAGCGACAGAAGAGTGTTGAGATTTCGAGTGCTAGAAAAAAGAGGCCTCAGGTATGAGGCTGATGACTCACTCCCATGCAAAGGTTGTTGCAAAAATCATGGTTTGCTCTTCTTCTGTTGCAGGGCCCAAACTTGAATGATGGGAGCTTGCGTCTTGGCCAAGTGTGTCATAAGTCTGTCTGTGGGAGAGCAGAGGTTACAAGGCTACAGAGTGACACTCGTAAACTCCAGGGCCAAGACCGGTGAAAGTGCGGGGTGCCGAGACATTTGGTAACATGCGTCTTTCTGGGGGTATCTTATTACTACACATCTCATGCTTTCATGTCCTCAAGCGCAGTATTGACCTCTGCAACAGCTTCCATGGCAAGCCTCCGCTGCTCTATTCCAACTTCGTCCACCTTAGGTTTTCCGCCTTCTATGACTGCTTCCCTCACCATCTCTTCCTCATTGCGCAATATCCTTCTCCCAGCTTCTTTAAGCTGGACCTGCCACTCAGACCTTGCTGTTTCCCATTTCTTCTGCAATCGTCGCAACGAGTAGACTAAACCTAAAGCTGCGATAGCGCCAGCTTCGTATAGTGAAGTGGTGGAGACGGAGGTGTAAAGGAGTGCTGAAAGGGAAGATGTAAGGACATTAGTGGAGATGGTCTGAAGAAGAAGCGCCTGAGAAAGCGACTGTAGAGGAGCGATGGTAAGCTTGGATATCGTAGTACGAGCGTTGGATATGTTCTGTGGCCAAGGATGCTGCACGGGAGGCGGCTCGCTAAAGTCGGTAGAGGTTTGAGGCACAACATCTTCAACAGTGAGCTGCGGAGGATGGCTTCCAAGTTTCTGCTCTTCGTCCTCGGGATCTGGCACTGGTGTCGGGCGCAGCTTAAGCGGACCAAGCAGGCCGGACTGATATATGCGGCCCGTGATCCATATCATTTCCTTTTCGGCTTCGACAAGCCAGGCACGCTGCAGAATGTCAGAGGCAATATAGCCCACGTCGTCGACGCGCCAGAAGAGCTTCCACCATTTAAGCTTTTTCCAGCTTATGCTGTTAAAGGCGGCACCCAGTCGGTCACGGAGCTCGGTGTGGGCATTTTCGGCCCAGATCGATATACCCTGATTGACGATGGTTTTAGTTGTGTTGGGAATTGTCATAGCCTTCTCCTGCTGTGAGCGTGACGCCGACTCTACGTGTATGGCCGCACTGGCTCTATTACATATCGTCTCAACGAGCGAACGTATTGCGGGCTTCAGAGCACCTGGTTGAGCGTCTGTACCTTCTGAGAGCCAGGCCGCTACATTTGGCATCCCAGCATCAAACCACAAATGCTCATACTCCATCGATTTGTCTAACGACTGTCGGAAGACATCAATGGCTGCTTCGGCGAGAGCAAGATTGATGGGCAATACTGGCTGATCGCTCTTGTTGCCTTGCTGAGATGTGCTCCAAGACCAGTCGATCACGCCCTTAAACATCCGATTTTGGGCCTTCCTGGCGTGCAGGTCAAGAGCCGCAAGCGTTCCCAAATCATTCAGACCCTCCTCGTATACGAGTGCTTTATGCACAGGATATGTCACAGTGGCTAGTCTCCCGCTTGAGGAGTTTGCCATATCCAGACTTGGTACTAGAAAATTCGTAGCGCCATCGTTCGTAGGCTCCGCCATGGGGGCAGTGGAGTGGACGAGGACTTCAAGGTTGTGGGTGTGCAGTATGGAGGAAGGTATAGATAGTGTCCTAACAAGAGGATGTCTGTCGTCGAGCGCATGTTGTTCACCGTATCGTAGCAGTAGAGCTCGCTCGTCTGTTTCATCCATCTCGGCTAATAGTCTCTCCCACTCTGGTGGTTTCGAAGCCAACGGGTCAGCCAGCAATGCCCTTGTAAGCCTAAGGGCTCCGCTCCGGCCATTGAGCCCAAGTACTGCACGTAGATTAGCGACTGTGTACAGGTATGCCACGGGCATGCTGACCAGCTACCCTCGTAACAGCATTCTCCCCCTCGAGTCCCCTCTGGGCCAATCGCAATTGACTGGTATTGATGTAGATGGCAGCGTCGCTCTCGAATCTTATCAAAGAAGCGTGTAGCTGCTGGAACGCGGGCGGTATATTCCGCTTTGCATTGACGGCGGTGACTGAAGTTGAGGTCGAGGCATTTCGGCGATGGAGACGCGTCGTAAGGAACTTGGAGAGCTTGAACGCAGCGACTTTGCAACGGCAGGAGGGACAGGTGAAGGGCGAGCGTAGTAGAGAGGGGATCGCCCTACCAATGAAGGGAGGGGGGGCTTTAGGTGACATAAGATATTGAGCAATTCGTTCATGCGCGAATCAATCGGTGTTGTCCAAATCGGGAGCTAGCTTCCGCTGTCTTGCTGTATTATTAAGCAGTATATATAAGCATTTATGATTTGTTCCTCCAATCGTGGACCATAGTCTGCTGGTGATTAATTGAATTTATAATTGTGGTTTTGATCACTAAGGGTGCAACATGAATAAGCAACGTGGCGCAGGTACAATATCTTAGTTACAGGCCATGCTGGAAAATTTTAATTCTAATAATATTCTTAGCGGAAGCGCGCCGGGCTCATAACCCGGAGGACGCAAGATCGAAACTTGCCGTTGCTAAATTTTTAGTTTTCGTATTTTTTTTGTCTTTCCATATCAGAAGTAACAACGCTTTACGACGAGGCTATGTTTTCTGCAAGTGTTTTTGGAAATTTCGGAGCAGCTGGCGCTCGGGTAGCTCTACTTTGGGCTAGCTTCCGCGAGCTTAGCCTCCAAATGAGCTTGGCTAGATTCAGATGCTTTGAAAATCGCGAAGCTGCTCCTACAATCCTAGAAAGTATCTTCGAAAAAGCTGTTGCGCCATATAACAGCAAAGTCTTTCGCTGAGCTGTAGCATGATCGCTCATTCGTCCCAGCATTAGTGCTCCTCCAAGCGATATTCACCCTGCCCTGCTAATCAATACGTTTTCGCTAGGAGTCATGGCTGTCGGAAAACCTACCAGCACCCTGCCGTGGCTTAGATGTCTCGCTCGTGCAAGCGGCAGCCCGGCTCGAGGTAATATGAAAGGGCTCATTCCTGGATAAACAAATCATCCAAAACGACGTTTCAGGTGGCAGCCAGTGACGAGGTCAAACCATGCAAATGGTCTGTAAGGACGGCTTTCCTAATTTTGACGATGCGAAACGCTCACTTGAGCAGGTCTTGACGCAAGTGCAGGATTATTTACCCTTTTATCTGTACTTTGGTGCTCTGGCGGACCAGTAATCATAGCTCATAGCCGATACGTATCGGAACGGCTCCCAGGTAGGAACAGCAAATATCGTGGGCATTCTCTTTCTCGAAGCAACGAGAGAATGATATGCCGGAAGCATCGAGATTAATCAGTCAAAAACTAGCATATAATTACTGAATGGCCATCGAAAACAGTCAGCAGCGTCCCCTCCTTAGGTAAACGCAAAAAGAATCTCAAATCACAGCTTATCCATCGTGTCCAATCAGAAAGCTTGTGTTCTCGCTGTTACGGAAACTGGAAAGGTTGTATCCGAAGCTTCTGCGACAGAGTAGTCCCTCTTCCACAAGCACATCATCAACAGGTGTAGATTCAACGTCGCCGAATACCCAAGGAAAGGTCATATTGGAAGCGTCCCCAAGTACGCAAGGAGGCCGATTGTGGAAGTTTACAGCAGCATTACAAGGTAAGAAGCGATCATCACCATATCTGATAATGTACGGATGGTCGGCAGGACGAAAATCAGATGTGAGTGGAAATCAATGACGATTGATTCTTCTTTCAAGCAACAAAACGCGCCAAGAAAGGGGTAGTAAGCCGTTCTTTGCTCTCATAAATCATCCTAATTTTCCTACGGCGGCATCGAAACTCTGCTCAGTCTACTCAGAAGTAGTACATTGCCTGTCAAGATTCGGTGTCAACAGGAACGCTTCAGGGCTAGAGAGAAGAAACTCGCCTTTGACGAACAGGACACGCTGTAGAACGCCGTTGACGTTTGTACTATACCTTCCGAAGCCTTACATGACGATTGATGAAAGCGTGAGAGCATCCTTCCCACACAGAGGTCGGGAACGAAACAATAGTTACAATATTCTCATTCTCATTCCTACTCTCTATTCCTACATCTACTATTTCACTAACCACTCTCTCCTGCGAGTTCCCCCAGAGGTGGCCAGTCTCTGGGGGAACCCTAGGATCAAGTTGTAGCACCTTTCACTCCTGTTCTCTATCCTAGCAGAAACGCCGCTTTCATCATTCTCCATCGTTTCTTCCATCCCATCTAACTCTTTCCCACACCCATCCTCTGGATCGCTAATTTCCCGCTCCTTCGAGGCTCCCATACGAGGAAGCGATACGAGGGCCATCCACCATCATCGCCGCCGTCGTTCTTTGCTCACTTCCTCCCTGGTCTCTATCCTGCCGACTTCTCATACGCGCATGGCACTGTTGTATTTCTCTGCTACCGTGTGGATATTCGGCGGCATTAAAGAGCAGGGTGTACGTGGCTGCGGTATCGTGGCTTGAATTGCGGGCAAAGGATACACGCGCGCTTCTACCACTGCGAGCAAGGATGCCTTCGCCCGTTGACAATGTCTGGATGTTGACGATGTCTGGTTGCCTGTTCAATGGGAGGTCAGTGCGAATTAGAGTCATGCGTGATGAGGCGGTGCCCGAAACGATGTGATAGTAGGAGACCGACTTAGGCTGCGTGCACGCCTAGCGAGTTGGGGGCTCAGGTTCGGTGGAAGGCTTATAGACAGCTGTTCGCGACGATGCGATGATGCTGTTCACTGCTGGATGAGCATGCATGCATCGGTATCCGCACAACACCGCCATCGTCTCGCCATCGGTTCATCTTCCCATCCTCCCTCCTCTCCTTTCCTGCAAGTGCTTCACGCTCCAATCAAGCGTTCTCCAGCGACCAGATAGACAAGGTAAGAGGGCTGTCCGCCATTACTTAGTCTGTCACGTTGCTTCAAGTTATACGCGTGTGGATGTTTGGGGTGTTCATGCTGAGGTCCTTGATGTATTTATGCTGAGATGCTTGATGTGTTCATGCTGGGAGGGCTTATTGGTGGTGTTGTAAGCCTATGTACCGGCAACCCTGAGATAGACATCATGGTAGAGTAGATTTGGAGGTGGAAACAAGCTATTGGTAGAGCGATACGCTTGTAAGGACAGCGTCGTGTATTTCATGCGAGGTTTTGTACAAGTTGTGACAGCATTCATCACAGCTCAGTCAGGTCACCAACAAAGTTGAGGAAGACATCCTCTCAAGCAGAAGAACAAGAACAGGAATCATGAGGGGGGGCGTCTTCCAAGCACATGGTGCTGATACTTTCAAATGTTGAGGTCGTAAAACGTTTGAAGATACTTGAAGATGTTCACCAGCCACTGCTGAGCTTGGTAGTAGGGATTCTTGCTTCACGCAGACTCTTAGCGTGTATGATGAAGAATAGATCTGAGAAAGAGGAAAACTTGGGAGGAAGAATATTTTATACCTGGGAGTGCTTTGTTCTCCCATTACTAATGTTCCACTCCTTCGCTAAACCACATTGAGAGCGACGCTCGGCTCGTTGCATGAAAGGATCAAATGCTCAGATTAGTCGTCGGTCGCCCAACGTTCGGCGCAGAGATCACTCGTTCAAAGAGTTGCATAACGATCCTTCAAGCTGCGCGGAAAGACACCGATCTCCTCCAACCCAGCAGCCAGTCGTTTAATCGCCAGTCGCAATCGCAGTGGCCGTCGCAGTGGCCGTCGGCGTCGCAGTCGCCGTCTCAGTCGCAGTCGCATGCCGCCCTTACACTTCACGCCGCACTTCGCCCATCACCCATCATCCTATCGCAATCGCAATCGCAGTCGTCCAACGCCTTCGACGCTTGTTCCCTCCAGCGCAGAAGCGCCGTTCGCCAGCGTAGAAACGCCAAGTCGGTGGGCTGCATAATACCCTTGCCGGTCAATACCTTTCTACCATCCTCGCTCCTGTAGACTTCGAAAAAGTCTGATAAGGTTTCACCCAAGGCTGCACGTAAATTAGTCTATTTTGAGGATAGCTTCCCCCTTTTTAAGCATTGGTTGCTCTCGTAGAGTGTAGAACGCCACTGCTTCTGGCCCAGCATCAGAAGTATATCTCAGTTGTCTGGCAACCAATGGCTTCATACCGGTCGGGAATTTGCTCTGATGAAGTCATGTTGTGCAAAGTCCTTGGCGCTTGAGGAAAATAACCATAAGCGTAGCTCGACTGCTGCTAAGTCAGCTCTAGACTTGGTTCAATTTACAAATGAGAGACAATCCCAACGCGTCTAACTCCCGATCAACAGAGCCAATTAGACTTTGAAATGTGACTACCACGAGCTGCAACCGGTGTATAAAGTACTCAATCAGAGCGACAAAGAAGCACCAACAATTTACCAAACAGAACCCCAAATCCGATCAGATCATCCTCGGTCCTGAGACTGCAGTAATTCTACTTGGGTCTACGCCCCTTTGGCGCTTTGTTTGCTCTGATTACTGCACAATAATGCTCTTCTTGGGCTTGAAGCGTCTGCAAGTGGTAGATATAAAGCTATTCGTACACTGATTAGCCTCATAGATTACATCAAATCAAGTTACAAATCTTGCGAAATCCCCAGCTTCCGCAGAGCCAGATTGTTACCGGTCTTCAGGATTGTGCCCAGAATGTGCATGGCAGTCAATATCGGATAATCGAATCTACGATACAAGTAGACCGAGGTCCTTACTTTCTAGCCATATCATCGAATCCGATTATCTAGAACGTTCTCATCCTGTTTCTTTGGAGTGTACACACGTGGGCCGCTGGATTGGTGATGCGGTAGTTCAGCCAGTCAAACAAAACTTCGCTTGATGCACACCTTCGCCTGTAATTTTTCGAGCCATCAGCGTTGAATAGACAGAACAACAGACAACAAAGGGCCATACGTCTGTGGGTTGGAAGGATGACGATTGAGTCTGCTATGGATCTCTGCTAAGGCAGTGGCTGATGACTATAAGAAAGCACCTTCGCACCTTCCACCACTAAACTACTCCGCTTTGCTAGCTCGAGCGCCCGCGAAGACAGACAAGAACCCAACGAAAGAAGAACGATCAAGCACGCGAGTATATCAGCTAGCAGGCTAGCTGTAGTTCAGGACACAAACCACCAATCTTATCTGTCTAGCAACCAAGTCCTCGGCTAGCTTAGCCATCCATTCTTTCTTCTTTTTCTTCCAATTGAGGGCGAAGCTCTACCCCTACCTGGCCTCTCAACTCTGCCATCCACTTCTTCTTATCCTCATCCTTTTCTTTCTAATAGACTTATGTCTTAGCAAGTTTCTTGGCCTCTGTGATAACAGCTTTCTTAGCAGCTGCTAGGGCTTCCTTGTTGACTTCGGATTTGGCTTTCTGAATGATAGAATCTTGGGTCTGCTTGTATAACTCAGCTTCCTTCTGAGACCTAGCAGCATTGAAAGCAAATATTTCAAGGTCTCCTTTGACATGGGGGTTGCACTGCAGGCACTGGCAGTGGTGTCCGTCCATCAATCTTCTTTTAAATCAGTATACCCAGCCGACTACCTTCATCTTACCCTCAGACTAGACCGGTCGAAATCCACAGTGACCCATGGTGATTCATCCAACTACCAAGGGTCGCCCAAAGTATTTGAAAGAATGAATCATTCAAGCCCCTGCTCAATCATGTAGTGGAAAGTCTGCGCCGCTACCGCCACAACGAGCACCTTTGCATAAAATATTGCCTGGTCTTCGTCTCCCGTGGGGTATTTAGGTAAACTGCGGTGGGCTTTCACATCCATTTCTTGAAACCCTCTATAACGACTACCGACAGACAGGAAGAGAGGTCGAAGTTCACAGTAACCAACGGTGACTTCTCCGATTTCCAAGCGTCACCTAAAGTATTTGACGGGGTGAGTTCCATGGATAAATAACCAAAGCGATAGTGTGGACCTGGGACTGAGTTCTGTCCAACAAGGATAACGTTCTGTGGCCTTCCTACTGCTTCGTTCTGCAGACTCATCTTTCTTTGGTTGAAAGTCCATTCAAGCCAGAGTCCACAAGGCAAGATCGACGAGATCGCGAACCAAATCTATATGAATGTGCGTCGAGGGTCCAATTGGTGCGAAGCACCTCGCAAGTCTCTGGGATGATATCTGAGGATCAGATTTGGTGGTACGAAATGAGCTTCTCGAGGAGGGAGCGCCAATGTCGTCCACTTTGTCTTCGACGTCCAACTCATCAGTGTCGACCATGAAACGAATATCTTCCAGGGGATGACAGATGAGGTCCTTGATTCAGGCGCTATTATTTGTTGTATATATATGCAACGATTGTTCAGTACAATAAGAGATTTAGAGATGAAGAAAGCCACTGTTGGATCATACATTAGTGCATGCATCGACGACGTCGAAATAATGCCAAGAACAGAGTAAGCCAAGTCTGGGGACGATGAGACGAAGGAAACATAAAAGTGTGAAGAGCGTCAACGGTGAAGTATCATTAGAGAGGACCAGACAGAGACAGGTCTGCTATGTACAGACAGAGTCATAGAAATCATCTGCTCAAGACCCAGCCCTGAGTACATTACCACGCCATTCCATCATTTGTGCTGCATTTTATGTAGGCCGGCCCTCAACATGCCAAGGCGGTGGAAGAAGGGGGTAGAAGATGAGGAGGTGACAGTTTGACAAATCAAGCCTGAGGTCGACAATGGCCTATGAGCCAAGACGCCTGCCCTTTCCTGCGCCAGATGAGCTAGAAACATGTTAGTCCATTTTTCTAAGAGCAACTCCCACTGAACACTTACACGCTGATCCTCCTTGCGATCTGGGTGATCTCCTTATCATTATCCGCTTCCGTGCTCGCTCTCTGCAGCGCCTGTTTCCGATCTTCCATGCTCTTCCTGCTCACCTCATCATGACTTGGCGGCAGCCTCTCGTTCTGTAGATCGACCTTCCTCGCGTCCTCGAAGTTATGTATGGCTTGCTTAATACCCTCGGCACCGAGCATCAGTGTACCAGCAGGTAGCTTGCCACCAGAAGCCGTCTTGAGCTCTGTGACCCTCTCCGACTCTTCTCGTAAGACTTGAAAGACGCGAGACAGGCGGCCGATGGCAAGGATCTTGTTCTTGATGGCGCGGCGCTTGGCTTCGGTGGATTCTGTGTCCTTTTCCAATGGTGGGGAGATTTGGCCCTCGGATGGTGTTCTCTTGTCGTCATCCTCGAGTTCCTCCTTGGAGCAAGTGTTCAAAATCGCGATGAGCATGTCCGTGATTTTCTCGCCAACAAAGGGTAGAGACCATGTGAAGACGTCCATGAAATTTGGCAGCCAGTAGGGGTGGGGCGTGCAATTGAATTGACGTATGTTCATGACGTTGTTCTCGTACTTCAAGACAGCAGCTTTATTGTTGTAAACATCAAGGTAGTTTGGGGCGCTGAAGATGGTCATGACGCTAGGGAAACCGGTTGTTCGCGTCTTGCGATACATTCGGTAGCCAGCATCTTGAGCCTCGTGGGCGCGAATGACGGACAACAAGTTGTTCTTTTCCAGAAAGGCGCATGCGGCGGGGTATGAAAAGAAGTATGAGCATCCTCGAACGTGATTGTGGACGAAGAATTCCGAGGTCTTTTCTTGGCCAAACTCCTCCAGTGGATCGGCCCAAAGAATGTCGCACATGAGGCCGTGAGTAGGGGGTTCGCGGAATCGATCAATCTAAAAGCGTCAGCTTTCATTTCTTTCCTCATTAAATTAGATCAGCTTACACTCTTGAGATCCTCCAATGTATGTAATTCCGGGCTCAGCCCTCCATGTATACACAGGAATTGCTTGTTCATGATCGCAGCGAGGGGCAACGCGCAGAATGAGTCCATACATGCTTCATAGATCTTCTCCGAGTATTTGTGTTTGCATTCCAATTTGAAAGTGAAGTAGTCTGTCAAATGCCTGCACTCGTGATTGCCTCTTAGCAGCCAGAGGGTATTGGGGTACCAGATCTTCAAAGACCAGAGATACAAAACACACTGTCGCACCTGTCAGCTAATTCACATGCTAGTAAAGAAGCCATTGCTCACCTCAATACTGAAGTAGCCTCTGTCAACGTAGTCACCCAGGAAGAGATACCTAGTCTCCGCTGGGTCACCACCAACTTCAAAAAGCTTCATCAGGTCGAAGTACTGGCCGTGGACATCACCGCAGACAGTAATGGGAGCGTCCATCTCAAGCAGATTCGGCTCGCTCCTGAGCACCTCCGTCCCCTTCTCTATGATAAACATTGCTTGCTCTTCGGTCAGTCGACCTTCGCGGTAGAAATGCTGCTTGAGGAATTGAAGATTTGGTTTGCTACGATCATGAGGAGAGTAGAAGTGCTCTGCGGTAGGAGGGTTGAAGGCTGGCGCTTGAACATCTGGAATAAAGTGGCCTGTCAGTAGCTGATCTGTGATTGACCCAGAGTCGCGTCATTCATACCTTTGCAGACTCGCTCTTGCGTGCTCACTTGAGTGTTATCCTCCATGGTATGTAGGGTGAAGTCAATCTCTGGAACAGGCTTTTTCTCGAGGGCAGCCCGCGCTGTAATCTCCATGTGATTAGAGCCGTCCATCTTGTCTGAGATGCTCCCACGAGGAAAGAATGAAGCCAATTTCGATTGTGCGAGTATTCGAAGCTCGGATCGTATAAAGGTCGTTTACAAGTGCGCCACCTTGAACGAGGCTTGACCGCTTGTTAGCAGGGAACGATAGATCGGTGAACAGTGGCGTAAGGCTGTGTCGCTAGTGGCTAGCAAACATGCTCTTCTCGAATCCCTCCAAAGAGAAATGTGAGGTGGTGTGGTATAGGTGTAGCTGGAGCTGTTGGAGCTGTGTAGGTCGCTGGGTAGGTCGCTGGGAGGCAAAGCGATGTATTTACGTGCGCACGCGCCGATAAACGGTGGGGAATTGCCGAGTGATAGGGGCAGAGTGAAGATCGCAGCTGAAAGCGGGAAAGAGGCGATCAAAGACGTAAGCTTCGTTTCATTCGTGAGGTGCAATGCAGCCTGAATCCTTCGTGTATGAGGCTGAGAAGGAGGAAGAAGGACTGTGAAAAGTTGCCAACACAAGCCCGAGGATCTGGAGTTGACGCTTGGACAAGCGCGGGGCAAGCCTGGACTACCGAGAGCCCTACAAGGAGAGGCCAGGATACAGACCTCTTTCTCCTTCATTGGTCAAACACCCATCGATGCAGGAACGACAGCATATGACAGCATTAAGAAATTCATGGATGGCTACTGAAGTTGGCTGGGTGAGCTAGTGAAGGACTTGTAGTCCGGTCTACCTAAAAAAGAGGCGTCTTGGAATGAATATTGATAGCATTGGACAAGTGCCATGTACAACAGCAGTGCGTTTAAGTCATTGCTACTCGTTCTCCTACTCATGCTCCGATAGGTTCTCACCCTCTTCTCGCCCAGATTCCTCTGACTGTATCACCATTCATCTCGTTGCCAACCGCTACCACGCTTCCATACACCTACAAGCCTCTACCGTCAACATTGCCACCCTCGTCAACGGCTGATAACAATGGTACTGAGAGGGAGAAGTATGTAGTGTCCCGTTCTGGCCATGCAGCATCGCCAGAAGAGATTGTAGCATCATGTAAAGCGTTGCAGGAACACATACAGAAGGTTCAAGAAGATGCAGAGCAGAAGGTCAAGGATTGGGAGAAGAGTCTGAAGGATCAAGAGTTGGCAGAGAAGAGGAGAGTGGCGCCCGGCTGGCTGGATAGAGACGAGAAGATACTCCAGCCCAATAGGTCGAGCATTGTTGGCTTACCTGTACCGGGCAACACTCAAGAGCAGAGTGACAACATAATGGACCAACAAAACGACCATTACGCGCAGGATGACAAAGGCGCTACAGGTCCAAATGCTGCAGGCGACGAGCTCGATCGGGCGTTTGGTGGAATGGGCGTTTGAACTCTACGAAGAGTCCCAGACAAAAATTTCGCATCACCGTACTGCCTGCGCATAGAGAGGCTTCATCTTGGCAACAAGATAATCGAAGACCGTTGAAAGCAAGCTCGCTTGGGAGTATCAGATTGTTGCCACGTTTTGGTCAGATGGGTCTAGTTGGACGACGACTGAGCTTGATGAGAAACCCATGCTCTATGAAGAGCGAATGAGACGTATCCGTGCATTCTTTGTAGATGACTTGGTCGGGGAAAGAGATTAGCTTTATTGACCTGGTTGGAAATGATGAAGGCTGTCGCACTGGAAAAGTAGCAACCCGGAACAGACAGTTGAATAAAGTTATAATATTCTCAATAGGTATGGTGAAGGCAGTGTTCGTCGAGAAATTGCATGCTTGGCAACGGCAATTACAGTTGATAGAGGGCTCCGTCTTTTCGATTGCTGTTTTCAGCATCCATCGCATCTCCACCGCTAAGAAAATTCGATTCCTAAAATAATGAGAAAATCGCTATTGGAGTGTCTAAGGCGCAGTCACACCTTAATGTCTCTCGTCTTGGAGTCCGTCTCGTTCCAACGTACGCTCAAATCACTTCGAGTGCCTGTCGTTGCGTGGCGGTCAGAAATTGGGCCAACTCCCCCAGCCTCGCCCTAAGCGCCTCATCACCAAGCAACATCTGCCGTTTTGATGCCGCTCCCGATCATAGGTGAAACACGGAAACACTGGTCCAATCATTTCTTTTACTATAAGGTCGCCTACGCTACGGCACAATCAGATGGACATTCACAGTATTGTTAGATAGGTCTTAGACAGACGGAGATGATATCAGTCACTGCCTTTGGGCCTAAGCTTACTTGTGGCGATGATTATTATCTGTGTGTAGTGCTAAGGCTAATATCAAGTCTCTGTCCACTTTTCTGTCGATCGCTCTCGACGGTTTGAAAGGAAGTTGATATTCGCCTTTGTTGGGTGCTGAGCTCGGTCTAAGGATGTGACGATTTGCCTCTGGCGGAGAATTCAGACCTGCCACTGGCCAATTGAACCCGCCTCTGTCATCTTGTCCATTTATCAACACACCGCGGAATCCACACCGCCTGCACTGAATCAGTAAGATGATCCGTCCGCCTTATGCTCAAGGACTTGACCTTATCGAAGGGCTGAATCGACGATTGAGCCTTGCGTAACTTGCTGGGGGCTGCAAAGTCTCCCACCACACAGACACTGAACATTACTTTACCCCACGAACTCAGTGCAAAAAGGATTTACCTAAGCATCCATAGCTTGGAATACCTAGATCTCCTCTTACTAAGTTACACTATGTGCATAGACCCATGTTCAAGCCTCTTTGATCAACGCCATTTGTTCAATGACCTATTTGGAACATATCTAAGTCAGTCTTCAGAAATTGGCACATGGGTGGTAGCTTACCGTGGGTTTGCGTGATACTGTACGCCCGTCCCATGTAATCCTTCTCCGCCCTCGTGCATCACCCTTGCTTTGGTCGATCATTCTATAGTCCTAATTCCTACCTTACTAGCTTAACCGCACTATCTGGACGTTGGCGCAAAGCATCACTTTTTGGCGAGTGTTCTGCAGTGCCGGAGCCAATTCAGCATATCTTCACCCCAAGCACTACATCTGATGGGATTAGACGTCCTTATGGCGGTGTTCAAACCTTTAATGGCCGCTCTACGCTTTTTCCTACCATGGTGGCGCTGCAAAAACAGTTGGACAAATGAGTAGAAGAGCCGGCGGATTTGTGCACTGGACCCTTCAAAACGAGTAAGAATATGTCATGATGGTTTACCGCATACCCTCACTGAACATGAATGCGTACGCGAGAAGATTCCGCGGAGGATACTCGGAGTTTTACCGCCATTATCTAAGAAGGAGTTGTGACCTACCCAAATCGTGTCGTGTTTATGGAAAGGGACTCCTCCACAAAATTGTCGGTACCGATTTTTGGTTTAAACAATTTCGGCTCTTCGAATCTGAGCTTACCAGAATGAAATACTCAACATTTCTACCGGCTTGATGGCATGATCTCAGGTCTGGCTGAACGCTGACCGAACCACGGCTATACCATGGTGATAAGCCAAGAGCATAAGATTTCTAAGGAGTGTAAAGATTTAAAGCGGTGAACCGTTCCTGTCATGTCATGATTTACAACGCGAAGGGAACCTCTGAAAGGGTAAGCAGCTTGTAGATCTCACATTGCATGATGAATATTCTTACCAGCGGTGCCTGTACAAATCTGACCAGTCTATCATCACCAGCCTCAGGTCATACGCTCAGCATGTTGATGATCGAAATTCAGGCAAGCTATCAGCGTTGATGACGACTTCTACCTCTTAGGTATGCCATGAAATTCAGCCGGACTTCAAGCCAAATTGAAACGGATGCCTCGGGTAAGATCTTACAGAAGCTCAGTACTCTAGAATTCGACTTAAGAGCCACGATGTTTAAGTGGCCTGCACTTCTGAGATCTTCTCCAACCTTGACGGTTGCCAGAGGTCGAAAGACAGAGGGTCGTCGATATCTCGGAGATTAGGCAGCGACGGGTGACCATGCAACAAAAAGCGCTGATATCGGAAGGACCGCCCTATTGCGTCTTTAGATGTAGGAGATATAGACACGATAAAGCAAAACCTCCGCAGGCGAATGGAAAGAGAAACAGCAAGCAGATATGGTATGCTGAACGAATGCATTACGCAAAGCTATGAAGCCGGGTATCTTTGTACTTATCTAAACCTTTCCAAGCAAGTGCAAGCTTACATCCTCTCCACTCCGTCCCAAAGTTCATCCCCAAATAGCATCCTTTCCCCTCCCTCCCCCAATCACCGCTGGCGGCGTCATAAGCACATAACTCCACGTCTCCACTCCATCTACAAACAGCCGAAACCTCAATAAGCCCTGCTCGCCTCCCTTCACCTCCTCCAATTCAACAGCACCAAATTTGCTGTTGCCATCTGGAGCGTACTTGATGCACACTTCTTCGACTTCATCTTCACCAGGCTTCTCCCAATAGCTGCGGATGGGGAGGTAGAACATGCTGAGTGGACTGGTTGAGAATTCATGAACAGTGGCAGATAAAGGCCATTTACTGCCTTTCGGTGGCGGGAAAGCGGTAGCTGCGAATTCATGCCGGTCACCACTCAAAACAACTACTCCAACACCATCCCCACGCATGCCAACATCCCACATCGCCTCGAGTATGATCTTCCTCTCATGAAGATAGCCAGCCCATGTATCCCCAGAGTTTAAGCGCCAATTGCGCGTAAACGGGATGCTAGAGATGACAAACTTCCATTTCATACCCGTGGGCTCGTCGCGTTGTAGAAATGTAAGCAGAGAAGAGAGTTGGTCGGCGCCGAGCATCGTTTTTGTGGCTGAATGGGGCGACGCGGCGTTCTCGAGGGACCGATGCCGGCGGGTGTCCATCATGAAGAAAGAGGCGGGACCTTGCCTGAAGACGAAGTACGAAGCGTTTGGGGAGACTGGGGGTGGATTCAGCGAAGCGTGGTAGATATTCCAGGGATCAGTGGCTGCCGAGTACGGGTCTGCGGTTTGTTTGTCCCAGTCATTGGCAATCTCATGGTCGTCAATGACGTGTAACCAGGGAAGCGAAGCGGCAGCGGCGGGCCAGTTTGGCGAGGCGTAGACCTGGCGGTATTCGCGGCGGTATGTCTCAGGATCATAGCCAAAGCGGTGCGGGACGTCGACGTATATGAAATCGCCTAAGAAGAGCATAAAGGAGGCTTGGAGTGATGGTAGCCATTTGGACAGATATTGAAGCCCTGCAATGGACAGAGGGTGGGCGAGAGGGTTGTAAGGGAATCGCGGCTTTATGCAGCTGGAAGTCAAGAAGGTAAATTTTGGTGTTCCTGGCAGTGTGTGACCCACTGGAGGGGCGGTGGTGAAGAAGCCGCTCTGGTTGTTTGACACGGCGTACTCGTACCGAGTCGACGGACGTAGCCTTGAGATCGTAACAGTAGACGTGTAGTCCGTATCATTTGACAGCAGATACACGCTCCCAGCCGACTTCCATGCATCTTCCGTATCTGGGCTGCCTGAGACTCCTCGGTAGGAGACGTATAGAGGTGTCCGCGTTGCGTTCGGTTCACGGACTAGTATCTTCGCGCTATTTTCAGACACAAAGCCTACCCTTGTGAACGACAGGTCATGGCTTGGATGTAGCATGGGGCCTCGATAGACCACGTCTACGACCCCTAGCACCAGGATGATATTGATGGCCAGAGTAGCTAGGCTCCACTTCTGGTTTATCCAACTTGGGAGACCCAGCACTATCGTCCGCAGGTGGTTCAGGATTAGATCTGGCTTAGATTCTGGCTCCGCTGCATCGCTCTGCATGGACGCGTTGTCAATCTCCTCGTCTGTGACGTCTGGTTTTGTAGCCTCTTCGCGCGAATCCTGAACGACTTCGCAACCAAGCGCGGTGAGATGCTCCACGACATTCTTCCTTCGTTTATCAGCGTTGACCTCGGGACCATTTCTAAAGGTATGCCCATTCTGCTGCCCCTTTCGCGTCTCAGTTCGCTTTTCTGCCTTCAACGCCTTGACCTTCGCATCTGACACGATGGGGGTGAAGAGGAAGGAGGGGATGTATATTAGAAGGGCGGTATAGATTATTGGAGGGAGCTGGTGGCCAGGGATCTGTTGTGATACCATTAATCTTTGTACATAGAAGTAGGTGCCAGCAAGCTCTTACCCATCGGAAGAAGATGTAGGCAAGGACGCGTATAGCGGCGGAGCTCAGCACCGTGACGACGGCGGCAGTGGAAGGCATAGTTCTACCGGATTTTGATGATCGACCTTGATGGAACGGCCGTCTCGTATAGCTATGATCTCATGTTGTGAGCAGTAGGAGCCGTAGGAGTCATTGTGGTACTCAGCCACGGAAAGGCGGTGGACGAGGTGTTGTTCACAATCGGAAATACGGAAAAGGTGAGAGAACACCAGAGGGTATTCTTCGGAACAAACGTCGTCATTCTTACTCTTTGAAATTCTACGGGGCTCAACATTGAAGGCATCGTCGTGGTGCGTCGGCTTTTTTTTCCTCAGTACTGGAAGCCATGACAATCCAGGAGCCGGGTTTTCTGTTGTTAAAGAAGATTCATTATCAGATTTCGGAGTGCATCGAGTTGTTCGCTCCACAGGAAGTATATTCGATTACATCGATGGGTATCTAGCTAGTAAATCACGAAGCATTCTCTTCCGCCTTCAGCCACTCTTCATGCTTCTTTTTCTGCTTCTCCCATTCCTTATCGAACTTTTTCCTCCTGTTCTTGGCAACGTCCTCACCTTTCTTGTCCTTCGTTGGAATGCCTTTGTCATCCCAAACACTATATTCATCCACGTATTCCTTAGTCCGGAACATCTCAAGATGACTCAATTTGCCTCCATGGGCTTTCTCGGCAGCCTTCTCGGCAGCCTTCTTTTCCCGCTCGTCCTTTGCTCGCTGCTTCTCCGCTTCTCGTCGTTCCTTCTCGTGCTTTGCAATTCGCAAGTCTCGTGTGACTGGTCGTATTACTACAACATTTTAAATGTCAGACCTATGTTCCCAATGAAGATCAAGAAGAAGAATAATAATATACTGGTATATGTACTTACAAGCTGGTTGATCGCCTTCCCTGTCTTCGAGGTAAACATCCAAATTGAACAGATCCACATCGCGTATGCGATCGGAGAGCTTGAGTATTTCGGTTGCAAGTGACTTTGAATCTTGGGAGAGGGCCAAGTCTTGGTTGAAACTATCCAGTAGAGTCTTGAAAGGAGCTTCAGCCTTCCTCCGCTCTTCTGTCAACTCCTGTTCTGGATAAGCAACCGGGGTTAAGTCTTCTCTGGTGATCTCTTTTACTATTGCTTTACGCCGCAGCGTGTCGCGTTTGTTGGAAAGCGAGGTGACTATTGGCATTGCCTCTGCTGGTATGTCGATACCTGACCAGCCAATTGCGCTGTCATCAATAGAAGCTTGACCATTAAGGCCCAACATTGTCACAATTGAGGTAATCCATCTGGCAGAATTCAGCACTGCTGATGCTGTCTCCTGGGATTGGCCGGCCACATTGTGTTCTGTGATTAGATCAGAGATGACCTTGATCACAGTACTAGTATCAATTGAATCGCACAGTGCTTTGTTGGTATCCGCTTGCGCCTTTTGGAGCGCCCTATCAAGACCATGATGGCTAATTACGCCAGCATTCGGGATTGAGTCATATGGAAGCCCTTTCGCTTTGATGAAGAAGTTCTATAGAGTCAGTACTGATGGGAGAAATGGAGAACGCAGGAACACACATTCAGCTTTTCTTCCCAGGCTACGCCTTCTGCTCTCATACCAGGCGTTATTTCCATCGCATCCTTCCATACACCCATCAAGAAAACGATCCTGAGCCCTCTCGAGGTATAATCGCCGCTCAGACTGTCCCTGATCGAGGTAAAGTTCTTGAGGCTTTTTGACATTTTAGCTCCTGCCACGGAGAGATGGCCCATGTGCAAGACTGGTCTACGTCAGCTATACGCCTTCCAACCCACGGCAGCACGTACAGTAATTAACCCATTGACGCTGATGCTGATGCTCCTTGTTCCAGTAAGCTTCGCTTTGCGCCAATTCGTTATCATGATGCGGAAACGCGAGGTCAATCCCCCCGGAATGTATATCCATCTGCTCTCCAAGCTTATCCGAAGCCATTGCTGAGCACTCAATATGCCATCCAGGTCTGCCCTCACCCCAGGGACTTGACCAACTCGGTTCTCCAAATTTCGACTTCTTCCAAAGCACGAAGTCTGCATCAGATCGGGTTTTTGGCTTCACTGTCAATGCTCCTTCGCCCTCCGCCGATCGCTTCTTGTTACCGTAATTTTCGGGTTCGAGGCGCATATATTGGTTTTTCGCAGCCTCGAAAGCATTTATGTCGAAATAGACGGAACCATCTACTGGATATGCGCATTGATTTTGCTCAATACGCTGCACGAAATCTACAATATTCCGGCCATATTCCGTAACACGGGTAAGTCCATCGGGATCCATGACATTTAAGGCTCGCATGTCTTCAGAAAATCGTTGTTCGTACTTTTTGGTCAGCTGCGTAAAAATGGCGTGGTCTGCTGGATCAAACAGTCGACCGAATTTGTTTTCCAGATAGAGTCCATCCAGAAAAGGCATGATCACGTCATCAAGGCTTTTCATATCCTCTTCGGTAGCTACCTTATTCGACTGATTAGCCGTTAAGGCTTGTGAAGCCTGTAAAACAGTCTCGATGTACATCTTTATTTTGGCTTCTGCATCGGTAAGTTTGTGCCAGTCCATGATGGCTGTGTACTCCTTGGGCATTTTGCTTCTAATCTCCGCAGCTGCTGCGCCTTTGGGCATTAGTGGTAGTTTACGTTCAGCATAAGATTCAAGAGCAGCAGTCCGAATGTCGGCGATGGAAAGTGTTGAGAGGACCGAGTCTAGTCTGCCCGCCTTATACTCTGCAAGCAGAAACATCTGGCGGCCTCTTATTATGATCTAATGTGGTAGAATTAGCTCCCTGCAAGTGACATGAACTGAAAAATAAGGAGACCACCGACCTTGTCATCCACATCTGTGATGTTCATAATGAATTCCACGTCGAAATTGAAGTAATGCGCCAGTACACGACGGATAATGTCCGTTGATACATAATTTCTTGCGTGTCCGACATGAGCATCGTCATACACGGTTGGTCCGCATGTATACCACTTTACTTTCTACATTGTGGGGTCAGTATTCCTTAGGATTGCACACCTCTAAGGGATTGTCTGTGGAAAAAAGAGAAGATGACTTACCCGACCTTTGATTGGTATGAAGTCTTCCTTCTTCCTGGTGAGAGAATTGTACAACTTCAAAGGCGGCAGCTCGAGATCAGATGGAGAGTGTTGGGGTTTATGCCATGGGGGTTGAGTCCTCTTGGTTTCCGTTGTACTATCCATGGATACCCTCGTCCTACTCCTGGAGGGATTGCGAAGAGGAGTTGAACAGTGAAATGCAATTTTGGAATTGGAGGAAGGAAATGAACGAAAAAGAAAAGACATAGGTAAGAGGTGAGTCAATGCAAAAATCAGGCCAGGTAAAGGCTAAGATTCGCATATCGGCTAACACGGCACTAGTGGGACTACCCGGCCCCCCGCAGCCCTACGAAGCCGAGCGAGCATATTGATATCCAGTCATGCGAGCAACCAATTGATGTTTCAATGGTCTCCCCCTTCCTACAATGCGGGCCCACTGCTGAGGCAGACTCCGTCGCCGTTCTCCACCTCAAACGTGACCTCCTCATCACAGTCGTTCTTCGCTCTCAGGACGAATTGAACGAGGGCTACAATGAGGGGAAAGTCACAAACACAAGATTTGGATCCTTTCCACATAGTACACTGATCGGCGTGCCATGGGGCTCTCAGGTACGCGCCTCTGCTGTTGACACTGGCTCGAGAGGTCGGAACGGTTGGGAAGGAACAGGTAAGAAAGGGCAGAAGCGGAAGAGGGAGGATGATAATCAAGTCGATGGTGATGACGCAAAGAAAGCGAAGACGGAAGAGACTGGTGACAATGCTCCCACGCAGACTCTTTTGAAAATCAAGAAAGAGCCAGACGTTGAGCCAAGGGCTACGAAGGAAGCTGCAAGTGGGTTTGTGCATCTACTGCCCCCAACACCAGAGATATGGACAGCCTCATTACCTCACCGGACTCAAGTAGTCTATACTCCAGATTACAGCTATATACTTCATCGGATAAGAGCAAGGCCTGGAAAAGTCTTGATCGAGGCAGGGGCCGGCAGTGGATCATTCACACATGCAGCAGCAAGAGCAGTATACAGTGGCCATTCGGGAAAGGTAGAGGGAGGGTTTATAGCTGGATCCTCCCCACAAGCGTCACAAGGGAAAGTATATAGCTTCGAATTCCACGAACAGCGGGCAGAGAAGCTACAAGCCGAAATCCACGAGCATGGCCTTGCCGATGTAGTCGAGCTTACCCATCGAGATGTCTGTCAAGACGGCTTTGCGCCCATTTCTACAACACAATCCGAGATGAGAGTCAATGCAATCTTCCTAGACCTCCCCGCTCCTTGGCTTGCACTCAAACACCTCACTCGCTCGTCCTCCTCACCGCTAGACTCACATACCGCGATTCACATCTGCACTTTCTCTCCTTGCATCGAGCAAGTCCAGCGAACAATCACAACTCTACGTTCCCTCGGCTGGCTGGAGATAGAGATGGTAGAAATAGCTGCCAAGCGAATTGAAGTGCGGCGTGAGCGCGTTGGACTACAAGAGGAGGGACTGAGAGGTGTGAATGATTCGCCAGCTTCGGTTGATGAGGCATTGGTCAGGCTAAGAGAGGTGGAGGGGCGGTCGAAGGTTTTCCATGAGGAGAGCGCCGCACAGGATGGAAAAGCGGGTGGTATTGAAGAAAGCCCAGCCGGAGGAGCGCAGATTTCGAAGCAACAGCGACTGGACAATATCCGAAACGCTCAAGGGAGCAGAAAATTGTACAAGGAGGGAAGACTCCTGCACAAGGCTGAACCCGAGCTGAAGACGCACACATCTTACCTTGTCTTTGCGATACTGCCAAGGGAATGGACAGAAGAAGATGAGCATGAGGTCCAGGAGCAATGGCCTGGCAAAGTCGAGATTGACCGGCAGAACGCTGGTCCGCTAAGTAAGCGACAAAGAAAGCAGGAAGCGAAGGCTAAAGCTGGTGGAAACAAGGCTTTTGAGCTAGCCGCAGAAAATGAACATGCAAATATGATATGATACTATACCTCGGAACAAATCCAATGAAATTGGTATCACTTCGGTAGGTAGAGAATGCCGACTCGAAAGCTTGGCGTACTCCCAACGTTCTAATTACATTCGCAGTTTTGGACAATGCAATGAAATTCAACATTCGATGTGAATACCTCCGTAGCAGATTACGAGTAGCTGGTCAGCAACACATACAGTATCAAGCCCACAAAATGCTGAACAGCCCCGCCATGCAACCAACCACCCAATCGGCGACTAGCAGCGGCACATCAGCCGCAGTTGGAGGCCTTGAACGCGTTGCAACAAAATGCACGTCTCCAGCTTTCCTCTTTGTTTCCAAGTATTATACGTTGGGCCATCGATTTATTGTCTTTTAAGGTCGATCAGATTTCCTTGTTCTTTCTCTGAACGCAACAGCGAAGCAAGCATTTCTACCGTGGGTGCCGTCAATCTTAGCGGATCCATTGGAGACAAGCACGGTTGAACAATAATTTGTGTCCACACCAATATCTAAGGTATAAACCTTGTTTAGGGAATCTACCGTCGAGCAATGCAAGATGGACGTTTCGATAGCTTCGATGGCTATGGGATCGCTGCTATTGGTGGTCACCACATACGTTTCGATCATCTACTTCTTCAGCCCCAAATACGATCCCAGAGAACCACCCGTCATCTCCCATATCATACCCTACGTGGGTCATATCCTCGGTCTCATCACTTATGGCACGCACTACTTTGAGATTTTGAGGTAATTATTCCACGTACAAGACCAAACCACATGCCATCTAATCCCCTCAAACCAGCGCAAAAAATAAACTCCCAATTTACACCCTCCAAACCGCCAACCGGAAAACATACATCGTAAACTCCGCCGACCTCGTCGCGTCAGTCGAGCGCAACCAGAAAACCATCAACTTCTTCCCCTTCGTCTCACTCATGTCTCCCCGTATCTTCGGCCTAGAGTCCCACAGCCACGGCATAAACATCATAAACCAAAACCTCGATCAGAAAGATGGCGATTGGGGCCTGATGATTGAGACACACAAGGGAATGCATGCCGCTATGGCACCTGGAACCAATCTGGATCGTATGGTGCGGAATATGCTTAGCCTGTTCACTACTTTCCTCGATGAGTTGGCCGCAGACCGAAAGGGTGGAACGGAAGTAGGTCTCTATGGTTGGATAAAGCCTCACTTTACAATAGCCACCACCGAAGCTATCTACGGCCCCTCAAACCCTTTTAAAAAAGACCCGGACCTCAGCCAAGCCTTCTGGGATTTCGATAGCGATTTCACCATGATCCTTCTCGGCGTTGCACCTCGCCTACTTGCCAGGAAAGGGTACAATGGCAGAAAACGGATTGCGAGTGCCCTTACCGAGTACTTCAACAGTGGAGGCCTGAAGGGTGCAACAGGCGTCCTCCAAGTAAGACACGACATCGGAAGGAAATATGGCGCATCTACGGAAGAGATTTCGGTGTTTGAGATGGGTGATCTGCTAGGAGTGCTAGTCAACGCCATGCCGACGCTTTTTTGGTGCATAGTGCAATTCTATTCAGATCCAGTACTCCTCGCAGATATCCGCGCTGAGATAACAGCTTCTGGCTCCCTGAAGACCGCGCCTAGCGCGAACGGGAAGAGGAAGCACATCCTCGACATCACCACCCTCCAAGACTCCTGCCCATTACTGCACTCCGCATACCGCGAACTCCTGCGCTTCAGGACCGCAAGCTCGACCTCCCGCTGGGTAACCCAGGATACCACTATCAGCTCCGCCAGCGGGTCTTACCTCGTCAAAAAAGACTCCGTCCTCCTAATCCCCGGTGCTCTAATTCACGTAGACCCCGTCTGGGGCCCAGACGCTAAATCTTTCCAACCGCGGCGTTTCATGGAGAAGAATGCAGGCGCAAAAGCTGGTGCGTATAGGGCGTGGGGTGGTGGGCAGACGCTTTGTCCGGGGAGGTTCTTTGCTACGACGGAGATTTTGGGATGTGTGGCTATGATGGTTTGTAGATTTGATATTTGTCCGGTGGATGGGAAAGGGTGGAGGATGCCGAAGGTGAATACAAGCAGTGTAGGTCACTTCGCTTCCTTATCTGATAGACTTTCTGGAGTCTCGAGACATGCTTTTGAAGTATAATCGTGTCGTTTTACCGAAAACTTACTCCAGAGATATGTCTTGCAACCCATTCCTTTAAAAAAGTAACGCTGACCTCGAAATGTGCCAGGTGGCTGCTAGTATCCAGCCGCCAAAGGAGGATATCCGGGTAACGATCAAGGAGAAGAAGAGCTGTGAGGGAGATGAATGGGCATTCAAGTTTGCAGATATACCCAACTGAGCCCGTATCCAAGGGCGTAAAGCTCAAGTCTGCACGAATGAGGCTACCAAATCCCGCCTGACTTTGCCCTCGTGGGTTACAAGGGTACTTCATGATAATTTTGACCATCCAATTCTTGTTGATAAGGGGACGTATTAAGGATTTTAGCACCAATAGGGTCTTTTCGCCCGAAGATTGCGGCCGAATGAAGGGTAAGATGTCTCAATAGTGGATGTAAGTAGACGGCAATAGTCCTCCCCGATTTGGCAATTATCTAGCTCAATGCTAGATTTTTTTTTAATGTAAGGTTATGATTAAGGTAGTGGTTATATACATATGCACCTAGAGTCATATACATATGCACATTCAAGAAGCCGATATTGGCACTAATGCTTTTGACTCCACTGCTAAGATACCGATCATTTCGGCCAACTATCCCCTCTCCGTCTCTCTTTCCCCGCCTCGGATGCTGCACCAGTAACTCGATTCAGGGCCACAGGAGTACTGTGTCACGGCATCACGATGAAGGCTCTGCAGGCGACGTATCCATAAACTCGAGAAGCTACGCCCTTCATCTGGTATTGAGATGGAATCGCGGCTAGGATGACGGGTCGATGCATAAGGTGTTGATTAAGAAGGCCCCAGAGCAGTCTGGATGCGAGGACTGAATTCCAATGTCAAGCCCGTTCTCGCTGGCTTTGATTGATTGAGATGTCCGACAATCTTGATGGGCGCTCAGAGTACCACCATCAAAACCCCAGACAGCACGGGTACCACCAAACACCCAAACAGCCACCCCAAGCTTGGTCTCACAGCTCTCGATCCTGCACCCTCAAAGGCCATGACGCTACTTTCGCTCGGCAAAGTAATATGAGCCGTGCCAATATCCAGCACCCCATTCGGCTCCAGACTGATCGGCGTCCCAGATATCGTAACGCCCGGCCCACCAGCGGTAATCATCGTTCCATCAATCGCAAATGCTGTTGGATTAGCAGTAAACACCTGCCCATCAACAGTAAAGATATCTGCAGGCGTGATCGTCGCTGAACCCATCATTTCCGTACTGCTGCCAACAACCACGAATCCACTGGCTACACCAGCCGGAGCTTCAGAGATTGGCGTACCAGAGACTGTGATGACGCCGCCTGGCGTTAGTGTTTGTCCGTTGATAATGAAGACCGATGAGGCATCTGCTGTGTACGGTTGGCCGTCGAACGTCATTACAGGCGCTTCTGTTGTGATGGCGAATGCGGAGCCAAGAGATTGGGTACTGCTTCCTATGACAGCGAATGCAGGCGCTGTTCCTGCGGCTTCGGAGATGGGCGTGCCTGAAAGGGTGATGGCACCGCCTGGCGTTAGCGTTTGGCCAGCGATGACGAATTGGGAGGCTGCGTTTGCGGTGTAGGTAGAGCCGTCGAACGTGAGAATTGGAGGCGCGTTGACGATGCTTGGTGCTGAGCCGAGAGATTGTGTGCTACCGCCAATGACGGCGTATGGGCTTGCTGCTCCTGCTGGGGCTTCGGAGATGGGGGTTCCAGAGACTGTTATTCGACCGCCTGGTGTGAGTGTTTGGCCGGCTACGACAAATAGGAAGGCGGAGTTGGCGGTGTATGTGGAGCCGCCAAAGGTGAGTACAGCAGGTGCCGAAGCAGGCGCCGGCGTAATGAGAGCTTGGGTGCTGCCGTCTACAACAGCAGCATTGGCGCCTGATGGAAGGGATATTGCTGTGCCAGCCACATTGATCGAGCCACCTTGCGTCAACGTCTGCCCAGCAGTCACGAACTCCGAAGACCAACTCCGAAGCCGAATTGGCCGTGTATGTTGAGCCGGCGAAAGTCATAGCTGCTGGCGCTGGAGCAAGTGTGCCAGCAACCAAGTTCCCCCCTGATCCTAGAGACCAGTAAGTGCCCCCAGAAGTAACGGCTGGACCACCGACCGAGAGCGTCTTTCCAACGACTGCAACAGCAGATGGATTCATGATGGATAGTGATTGACCCAGTACTGTGACAGCGTGAGGGGTGAAAGGCGCAGCGGCTGGCTGGGCGTTGCCGCCTGCGTTTCCGCCTCCATTGTTGCCACCTTGCGCTGGAACAGGGGCTCCGTTGCCGAGAGCGCCGTAGATGACGCTTCCGACGCCTGGGTTGCCGTTTGTCTGCCCACCGTTCGCTTGCCCTCCACTTTGTTGCCCTCCGCTTGCTTGCCCACCATTGTTTTGTCCACCATTTGTTTGTCCGCGGCTTGTTTCTCCTTGCCCGTTCGACTGCCCTCCGCTTCGTTGGCCTCCACTTGTTCCTCCGCCACTTGACGAGCCTCCACTCGAGCCCCCACCAGCTAGGGCAACCGTCGTCTGCGCAACAGGCACGACAGGCGCAGGCGGGGGATTGTTTGCAGCTTTTGCAGGGTTCGAAGCCGGAGCTGCTGGTGCAGGCTGGTTCTGAGAACCTTGGTTGGGATCTGCAGGAGCTTGTTTCGAGCCCGAACCTTGACTCGAGCCTGACCCCGACCCTTGATTGGGACCATTCTTGCCGCTTCCTCCTCCCTGACCTGGATCTGCTGCCGGACTACCCTGCGCCGGCTGCACTACCTGCACAGTCTGTGGAGCCTGCTGGGATGTATTGCTATTATCAAGAATGTTTGGATTGCCATTATCAGTAGGACCATTTGGATCGCTTTGGCCTGGGTCATTATTTGTAGGATTCTTTCGAGCATTGCTGCTCGGAGGCGTCGTCTGTTGCGGTCCCTGATTATCAGGTTGAGCGGAAGCAGGCTGTGCCGATGGGCCGTTTGCAGGGGCTGCTGCTGGAGGCGTGGGAGCCATACTACCCTCTGTGTCCAGCGCTCGTGGAGGGTCGTAGATACCACACGGTAGGACAAATGGCCCGTTCTGGGGGACGTTCGTGCAGGCACCCCATGCAGGATCGATTCCCAGGATCTCTGTGGGCACGAGGATAACTGGATTGTAAGGTTCTCCATACGTGGCTGTGAGGTAGACGTCGCCATCGCAGGTGGTATAAAAGGGATCTGAAACGCCCCACGTCGGACATGCAATGTCAGAGAGTGCTAAAGTGTCAATCACTGCTTCGACAGAGCTGCCTTGAGGTCTGCAGCTTGAAGGCCAGCTGAAGTAAGAAGCAGTGACGATTGCTGCTACTGGGAAAGGCGTTGGATTTGTATAATGTTCGCCTTTGACTCCGCATGAGTCGGACACCGAGAGTGCCCCTAGGACGGAGACATATGTGCTTGGGAAGGTGCTAAGCCAAAAATCAGTATAGGTGTATGCCAAGCTTAAAATTTTTTGAACGTACTATGTGAACCCATCTTGGACCTCAATGGAGCCATAACCGCCTCCAAGTGCATTCACAGTCTTCGTTGCATTGGCTGCATATGTGATACCAGCCTGGGCGGCAGGACTAACAGACGAGCCTCGCGAACATGAGGTTTTCACTGACGCTGTGGGCCAGTAGAAAACCTGCACCTGCTGCGCGAGAACTGAACATTGCCCACAGTCTGTTGCGCTAGTGCCATTGGCGCTGTTGCTCGCAAAGCCAGAGCTGGGTCCTGGCGTGATTGATGCTGGAGCTTGAGAGGCAGATGTTATATATGATGGTAATAGTAGGGAAGTACATGTGCCCGTTCCTGTGGATGAAGATGCTGCGCTGCTTAATACACTGGAGATTGAGAGAGTTGGGACGGTACTGGGAGATACAGTGTTTGCTGAGGAGCTGGATGGCGGGTTGGAGGGGGGATTATATGATGGCGAATTAGGTGGCGTATTAGATGGTATGCTTGAAAGGATCGAGGGCGGAGTGCTTGACTGCGTAGTTGACGGCGGGCTCGATGGCGTGCTCGAGGGTGTACTCGACGGTGTGGTAGAGTGCGTCGTGGAGTGCGTGGTAGAATGTGTACTAGAAATTGGCGCTGGTGGAGGATCAGTGGCGGTGAGGAGCGGCAATGGCTCAACTGTATACTGTGCAGCCTTTGCCGTACAAGGATATGGTGGACAGCCTTGGCCTTCAACCTTTTGGGCAAAAATCATAGAAAGAATGCAGACAGCCAGTAGTCCTGGCAAGCCACCGCGGTTGAGCCGCAAGATGCTCGCCATGAGGCTGTAGACAACAGTAAAGACAGTGTGATTGTTGGTGTTTACAACTAAAAGTGAGATATTCCTTCTTCACCAACTGACGAAAGCAGCTGATGCATATATGAGACCCAAATTAGTCCTATGCTCCGCCTCTCTCACGGTTCGCAGAATCCGGGAAGGATTCCAGCCCTTGGAGAGCACGCACGAAGGATTCGTCATGGTAATTGCTTGCAATTGGAGGCTGAGGTGGGATTCTGGAGAAGAGGACGATGAAGGTTCTGGTAGGTTGAAGAAAATTAAGTTCTACCAGCGAGCTGCGCCATCTTATAAGACGAGCCACTCAGAGGGATCTAGTACCTTAGCCATGGGCCAAGTAGAACAGCATTGCGGAACACAAGCTTACCACTTCCTAATCTCGCGAGAGGGATGAAGATTTGGACGATTCTGCAAGCGATATTCTTCGGAGGAGAATTTGCTAACTTGAGGATACCATGACGGTAGTAATCGATGCTCTTCTGTATTCTCGAGAAGGACAACATCGTGCTGTTCCAATCAAAATCGTAGGGCTTTCACGGGGAACTGGGCTACAATGCTTACTGTAGCAATTTGAATCAAAACCAGCGAAGGATCAGTGTCGGATGTACATGCTGCGGAAGAGCGGGTCCGGGGGCCTTTTTTGCCAAGGCCACTGCCTAGGTGGGTGGCGCTCATTCCATACGAGCGGCTGAGACGTCGAGTTTCATGTTTCAATACTGTAAGGTTAGCAATTCGACTTAGGAGCTACATATTTACGGCAGCTAAATCAGGCCCAAACTACCCTAGAGCTCTAGGCTGGCCGAAAAGACTTACATTACTGATCCTGAGAAGCGACAATGGATTCGTCCTTCAAGTACACCACATCACTGCTAGGAGAAGGAAGATGTGATTGACAAGGTGAACTCAATTCGCTTGACTTGTGTATCTCGTTGAAAGTGGAAACATCAAGTCAGAAGGCATTTTAAAATAACTTGGAGACCATCTCCAAGTATCCGCATCTTCTTTTCTGCCCACAATATCTGATATGAATCAGGCCAGCAATGCAATCGTGCCGCGGATTAAGTTCATGTGTCCGCAGCCTAGATTCACCAGACTGGATGATAGTGAGAGATCCGAAGAAGCTGCATGTTGAAACAATGCGAGGGCGCGGATTAAAGATGTTGCGATGGCGACGAGAAGGCCATGAATACTAAAGCAAATATATTGAATCTAGAACGAGATGGCCCTGTTATCTTGAAGAGACGAGACGTACGCAAAGATCGATCTAGGAGTGCGATCTATGGTCGGATCGAACAAACACTGCGGAAACGATCCCATCTTAGGAAATGGCAATCACTCTCTGCTCGGCTGTCGGTTGACCACGATGGGTACCTTTCAGTCATCATCATTCGTCTGCTCTTGTTGCATGGATAGATGGAAATTGCAGGATAAATACACCCCTTTGAAGAGCGGGTACTCACCTCGTTCAAAGGCCGAGAACAATTTCCATTCCGCAAACAAACCTAGAACTGACGTGAGTGACGTGTAGAAACACAACATGTTGATTTGCATGCTTTGTCAACTGCAGATACAAGAACATTGTGCTACTATAGCTTTTCGTATATTCCAGCGTAGCCTTGATCAAATCTAGAGAAAGTAATTGTGTTAACAATCAAGACATCTCATACCAAAACCAGTATGAACACTCATTTCTACACTGATGAAGCCTCGTCATTGGCCAGAGCCTTTTCCCATCACCGAACTCTCACTGGCGTGGTATTACCTCCATCGCACAGTATCAGTCTTGAGACATGTCGATTGCTATAATAGAAGATATGCTAGTACGCCCATCGTCTTGGCTCTTTGACGACTCTTTTCAGTTGGTCGACAATCATCTCAAAAAAGCTCAGTCTCGCAAGGTCTGTCCTTCAATAGTGAAGGAAGAGCGAAAGACTGTTTGCATCCGAGACGGTGAAGGAGAAGTAGCGTGAATGCGCACAAGTATTGTCCTAGCAGACTTCGAAAGAGCTCGATAGGTACAAGCGCACGGACAATATATCGCAGGGCTCCTTGCCAAGAACATTTGCAGACCCATCATGGAGTTGGAGATTTTCAAAAGATGGAGTACGTGTACATGGTACTCAACGTTTTGACATGAAGTAAGAGGCGTTGCGCGTCTGCGCGACATTTTCGATGATCTAAGCGTTTCGAGCGCCCAAGCGCAGCAAGTGAAAAACCGTTATCGAGGCTCGAAGACTATGCACGATGTGACACATTGGTAAAGACCCCACTTTTCTCCACAGAAAGGATGGAGCGGAGACAAATACTGAGGAATACTCCATTTATCGTTCTGGCAGATCCAGTCAATTGAGACCTTCGGTACATTGACTTTATGATGGTACTCAAAGTGTTGTCTGATCCAGTGGGGTGCTGATTTCACAGGCGTCTCTTGAGGCATGTGTCTGCCGCAGCGTGCCATACTCTCAGAGCACTTCTATCTCTGGCGAGAGTAGGCCTTCTTCATCTTTGAGACGTTCGATGAATTCAAGACATAACCAGTCGAAAACACCTCCCACTTAGGACCATGAGGCAGACAATAGATAGACGGGCAATCGATTCAACCAATCTCAGCGCTACCCTCAGGAACACCTCTGCGGCTCCTTAAGTGTCTAGCAAAGAATCGCATAATCGGCAGCATCTCATCTCGGCTCCTTGGCATACCATCACCAGCTCTTCCCCATTTGTGATATTCTACACTCTCGAAATTTTCCTTAAGCTTGGTGATACTTGTCTTTGTGACTAGTGTATTCGAAGAGCCGCCCAAGACCAGTACTGGAGTCTTGGCTCCTTTTGCCAAGGTGTTCAAAGATGGCATCGGACCACCAATTGAGATTATACCGCCAAACTCTTGGGTCATGGATGCCATCGTAGCAAGAGCGGCCGTGGCACCTTGACCGAAGCCGAAGAACATAACTTCTCGATACTGGTATCCACAACTCCCAACAAGCCCAGCTGTAATTACGTCCTCTTTGATTATCTTTACAGCTTTCTCGAAGCCGGTGTCAAAGTCCATGTTCGCATTTGATTGATCGAATTGTATATCGTCACCCCAGTGGAATCCACCTAGCTCGAAGGGCAGTGGTGTCGGGCCTTGCAGTGAAACGCATGTCGTCTCAGGAAGTGCAAGCTGCTTGCCGAGGTTCGTGAAAGAGGTGTTCGTGTCACCGAGGCCGTGAAGAAGTAAGAGAACGTTCGTGAGCTGGGGTGATGAGTTTGGTGGAGGCGTGATGGTAAGTTGGAGGTACGAAGGGAAATCAGAGACGCTGGGGAGGCGGGCAGGCATGCTGTGCTGGTTTGCGTCACGTCGTCGTTGTCATCTTGTGATGGCGTGACGCTGCAGTTTCTCAGGTTGGTAAGTTGTCATCGTTCCTGCAGGACGAGGCTCATTTCTACGTGAATGGCGTGACGTCTAAATATAGATCCAGGTACGAAGCCTTGCGTCACGGATAAGCATTTGCCAAGACATATGAAAGAATTGGCAACAGTGAAGCCTTGGAATTATTTTAATTGTAGACGCCGAGGCTGCGTCTTGTTTCAGCATCTTCCGCTGGTTGCCATTGATCTCTTGTGTATCTGACAGCTTCCTGAGCCTTTCATCATCACAACGTCATCTTGCAGGGCTTCCCCAGCTGTTAAACGTAGCACAGGCATAATGATAGATAGCGATCAGCGAGTAAAATGCTTTGCAGATGAATGGTTGAAGGAGGTTGCTTTTTCCCGGATGCAGTGAAGCGGCCGCGAATGGCGGGGCAAAATGGTGGGGTCGGCCACAGTCAGATATTTTCCCATTTCTCTCCCATTGCTTCCTTAATCACGACACTCATCTACAACAGCTAGAACCATAATCAATCTATTTACAACTTCTCTATAGTACATCAATTCATTGATCAGCAACCATGTTCGGCTGGGGTATGCTCACCATTCCCCTCATCGCCCCCACCCTGTTCCACGAGCGGGTGCAAGACCAATGCTGACATTTCTCACCCAGATGACGCTCAGCAAAACCATCAAGAGGTGTACAGCCAGGATGGCGGTTACGACAACCCTGACAACAAGGTCAAGTTCTCGCACGAGCTCATCGCTGGTGCCGCTTCCTTCGAGGGCATGAAGCTCTTCGAAGACCACCAGCGTAAGGAAGGCCAGCCAGTCTCCCACCAGTTCGCCAAGGAGCTCCTTGCAGGCTTCGCTGGCGGTGAAATCGACAAGCTCGCCGAGACTCACGGTAAGCAGGCGTCATCTTACACCATATCACTGATCTGACACGTATACCACAGGCATGAACGAGTACGACAAGATGCGTGCCCACCACCAAGCCAAGGAGAAGTCCAGCGAGCTGTATGACCAGCACTATGGCAACCGAGACGGGTATGATCCCAACCAGTATGGACCACCTCAGCAGCTTGGATCCCAAGGTGGAGGTGGCTATGGTAACCAGGGCGGAGGAGGTTACGGCGGAGGTTACAACCAGGGCGGTGACTCTGGATACTAGATTGCTCTCAAGCATCTAGTCGCCCTGGATGGCATGGAGAAGACGGGCCATTCGATGGATATGACTTGACGATAGTAAATCATGCTCAAAAGAAACAGCTAGTGAAAAAGTGCCTGAGAATATGGGTTCACAGCTTTTAGCTAGAACTACCTCCAATGCAAAGGCCTATGCACAAATCATTGCTCCATCTTTCAGGTTCATAGTTCTAAGGTTCGCAAGGTCGAACCTTAGTGGGACCTTCATAGGCCAAGGCAGTCTCAACGGTTAGAATTCTCGCAGTTGCCTTGCACGATCGAAAAGCATCAGATAGGTTATAGAGAAGATGTTTTGTAGTCTGAATTCGAGTGCTCCGCAAAGTCCCTGGGGACGAGGCACGTGTTCGGGTCAAAGCGGGCCCTGGTGGCTCTAATTTTGCGGAGAACGCTGCGGGAACGTCACTTCAGAAAATAAAAAAGTTTGTCAATATGCGACATTAGAGCATTCTGTACCTCTCATTTTTTAGCCATCGTGCGCTTCAGGAAATACAACTACTTACGTACTGCCTACATAGGGATACTGTCGCCACGGCTAGGACACAGTCTGTGGCTATTGACCTCTTCCTCCCACTTCTCCGCCCGCAATGCTTCTGCCAAAACGTTGCAGACGCCGTTCTACAAGCAATGAAGTTTGCAAAGTGAGCCTATACGCGAGCGTGTCTGACCATTGTGCCTTGACTGACCAACTCCCAGAGAGCTCGAACAAGACCTGGTCCCAGAATGGCGAGCCAAATACTTCGACTACAAGGTCAATTGAGCCCCACCGAACGAATAGAGAGTATGTGCACAACGTGGCTAACCATCCTTCTCTACTGCAGATTGGGAAGAAAAAGGTCAAAGCGGTAGCGCGGGCATTGAAAAACATTAGCCAGACGCCCAAGACTCCTGGACGTCAATTACCTTCCAATCTCCTCTCCAATGCCTTCCAGTCCCCCATTGGCAACCAAACCTCCCTCCATAGTCCCTCCACACAAACGGCTCCAGAATACCGTGCCTCAAATCTCACGTCCTATGGCTCGGCCAAAGACACCCTCCAGGGCGGACCAGCATCGTCACAATTCGGGGTCAACTCACCAGATGGAGAAGGTAGCTCGGAAGGCAGTTCAGAGGGACAGCCTGCCTCTGCGCCAGTCGCTATACCCCGTCAATTTGCGCACGAAACAACCAACGAATCAGAGAATCTTTGGGATAGTGGTGCCATCACGAATTATGGCAGCATTATAGTCTCGCCTCCTTCTCGCAACCTACGAATGGGACCACCTTCACTGGAACTCCCCGATCCTGCCTTGTCTCCAAACGATGAGAATTTTCCTCGTCACAATCGTGCGTGGCGTGCGAGCCGCTTCAATCCTTTCCCACACAATACCCCCCCTTCGCAGAGGCTAGATCCCAAGCCTAGGGATGCATACGAAGTTGGGAAGACCAGTACTCCGCCAAAGCTGGATTCTTCTCAATTGCTGCCGAAAAACCGCAACCTGTTTAAGCTCCGCAGAACAGCTTCCACGCCTGGCGGAGGTTTGGCCTCTTCGCATCCGAGCCGCCTACGGCGCATTTTCTCTACTGCTGGGCTCGAGTCACCTCAGATCAACGATATGCCGCTGGAGGCGTACAAGGAGTACGATCTTCGGAATGCCCAATACTTCACATTCCTGGATAACGAGCTGGAGAAGATTGAATCCTTCTATAAGATGAAAGAGGCACAAGCCAGCGAACGTTTGCAGCTTTTGAGGCAGCAACTACACGAAATGCGTGACCGCAGGCTCGAGGAGGTCCGTGCTGAGCAATTGGCTAGAGAAAGAGCAAAGCGAGACCAAGAACGGCATGCATCAGGTCCAGCCAGGTGTCCCACTGACCAGGGGAACAATGGACACATTAGAAGCCTATCCGCAGCCTTGAGGTGGATGCAGCCTATCGAAAATGCTGTAGGAGTGGGGCCTTCGCGTATCGGAAATGTCACGAAATCTCTCCAACAATACGGCTCTCCATCCGGACCCCAAGCGCAGTACCCTCCAACGCCAGCAAACCGGCCAGACTCGTGGCGAGACTTTGCACGTCGGCCAACACATCCAGACGATGTTCCTTATCGAGCTGCTAAGCGGAAACTCAAGCTGGCCTTGCAAGAGTTCTATCGGGGTCTCGAGCTTCTAAAGTCCTACGCTCTATTGAACAGGACAGCTTTTCGCAAGATCAACAAGAAGTATGACAAGGCTGTTAAAGCGCGACCTACTGGCCGTTACATGTCTGAGAAGGTAAACAAGGCTTGGTTCGTGCAGAGCGAAGTACTGGAGGGACAGATTGTAGCGGTCGAGGATCTCTACGCCAGATACTTCGAACGTGGAAACCACAAAGTAGCTGTTGGTAAGCTTAGAAGTAAAAGTGCCAAGGCTGGAGACTTCGGTGGGAGTATCTTCCGCAACGGTCTACTCTTTGCGGGTGGTTTGGTGTTTGGCATGGAAGGTATCGTCTATGGAGCCGAGCACCTGAACAGCCCCGACCCGGCTGTGAGTACTTACGCCAGCTACCTCTTGCAAGTAAGTGGGAAACATGTCGAATGCTGGAGATCAGGTTGTTGACGATTACTCTAGCTTTATGGCGGCTACTTTTTAGGGTTATTCCTGTTCCTCCTCTTCTGCGTAGACTGCAAGATCTGGACCATGGCAAAGATCAATTACCCCTTCATCTTTGAGTTCGACAGCCGTCACAATCTGGACTGGCATCAACTTGCCGAGGTAAGCGTCCTGATCGTGAGTCAGAAGCTAGTACTGACGAACTGTAAAGCTGCCATGTTTCCTTCTGTTCATGCTCGGGCTGTTTATGTGGCTGAACTTCCAGCAGTCCGGAGCGGATGCCATGTTCTTGTACTGGCCTGTCCTGCTAGTCGGCATCACCGTCCTAATCCTTTGCTTTCCAGCCCCAATCCTCTACCACAGGAGTCGAGAGTGGTGGCTTTATTCTAATGTAAGTCAGCGGATTGCTTTGGGAGCTCAGGAGTCTGATTCGATCCGCAGTTTCGTCTATTGCTCGCTGGATTGTATCCTGTCGAATTCCGAGACTTTCTCCTTGGAGACATGTACTGTTCTGAAACATACGCCATGGGAGTAAGCCTCGTTTCCATTGTATTGGGGAAAAAACAAGAATGCTGACCACAACATAGAATGTCGAGCTTTTCTTCTGTCTATACGCCCAAGGCTGGAATAATCCTGGCCAATGTAACTCAACACATTCGCGGCTTCTCGGCTTCTTTTCGACTCTACCTGGCATTTGGCGAGCATTGCAATGCATACGGCGTTACTATGATACCCGAAATGCGTTTCCACATTTGGTCAACTGCGGCAAATACACATTTACGATTCTCTTTTATATGTCACTCAGCTTGTACAGGATTCAACAACATGATTCACTAAAAGCGTTTTTCATTACGTGCGCTACTATTAATTCGGTCTACTGCTGTAAGTCAGATTCGTTCTCATCATAGGATTAAATGAACTGACTTGCGTAGCTGTGTGGGATCTCGCCATGGACTGGAGTATGCAACTTTTCCTTTCCTATTGTCACAGTCCACTGACCACTTCTAGGTCTTTGCAACCCCTATGCCGAGCATCCCTTTCTGCGCGAAGTTCTCGGATACAAACGCCCTTGGGTCTATTACCTCGCCATGATCCTCGACCCTGTCCTCCGCTTCAATTGGATTTTCTACGCCATCTTTTCCTCCGAGCTTCAACATTCCGCCATCCTCAGCTTCTTCATCGGCTTTTCAGAAGTATGTCGCAGAGGTATGTGGACTTTGTTTCGTGTCGAGAACGAACACTGTACGAACGTTGGCCGCTTCCGAGCTTCCCGTGATGTACCACTTCCGTACGAGATTGACCCACCCTCGCCGTCCTCACCAGAAGAAGACGCCGAACCAGAAGTCCCAACACAGCCTTCTCCAGACATATCTCGCTACTCTGCCTCACCACGCCACGCCGCCACATCTTCCAACCTCGAAGCCCAACCTTCGCAGGGTTCACTCCGCCGCCGTGGCATAGCAGCCGTCCCTAACACGCCTATACAGCGTGGTATCGCTCGTGTGGGAACCATTATGGGGGAAGCACACGCCCAGGACTTTGAACGAAAGAGAGCGCCTAGTGCCCCAGTGCCAGCTTCGCCTTATCAAGGTGCTCGAACTGCTGGCGAGGAAAGCAGCGACGAAGAAGACGAAGAAGAGGAGCAAGACCAGGACGACGAGGATGGGCAGCATGCAAGAGAGAATTCAGAAGACATGCAAGGCGCTGAGGATATCTTGAGGAGGCATCGGAGCGCTACCGACCAATAGCGCGGCCTAGAAAGCCCCTTGATATGGCTGGAGAAGGATAGGATACATAGGATGCCCGCCCATATGTACATACCTTATCATAGACGTACATACACTCAAAAGTGCTTTTACATTTACAGCTCTCCATGCCTCTGCACCCCATTCAGCTTGTACTTAATTGGGTTATCAACCATTTGCCACCCCCTCCTCCCCGCCCCCACAGCAGCTACATAAATCGGCTCAATCCCATCCTTCAACTCCGCCCCAGCGAAAATCTCACTCAAGACTTTCTTCAGATCCTTGAAACCCGCTTCTGATGCATCGCCACTCAGCACCAAGGCTTTGATAGCGGATTCTTGATACTCATCACTCTCCGGAATTGTTTTGGACGTGGCTGCGAGCCAGCCTTGAATCGCTTGCTTAACAGTGTCGAGGTAATTCTCCATACTTCCTCTAGTCACAGAAGCTTCGCCCAGTTCCGAGAAGGTGGCGCTGGCGTATATGTTGCCTTTGTTGGCTATTTGGACGGAGAGGGAGGCCTCGTTGTAAGATACGAGCACCACAAACCCAGGCTCGAGATCGTAAGCGATTAGCACAGCGCTTGTGCCCTGGGTAACTTTCCGCTGGATGCCTGTGCAGGCGTTGAGGTTAGTATGTCCTTTCTGAAACATAGGATCTATGGCGCTAAAGCGGTAACGAAATCCCCGCAAGGTACATACCATCGCGGTTCAAAAAGAAGCCTGCTTTCTCTGCGCCCTGTAGAATGGGCTCATGCAAATCTTCTTTGACATAATCCGGAACAGTAATCACTACATTCCTGACCTGTTCGCCCAGCTCGATGTCCGCGGCACCCCTAATGGCCGCAAAGCTGGTCCGCAGAACCTTGGGTAGAAGGGCGCTGAACATCGTTAGCGGCTGATAGTTGGGATGAAAAGCCACGTAATTGTAGGGAGCGTACGGATTCGGAGCAGCGTTCTCGTCTGGATTGGCGAGGATCCATTGGTAGGCTTCGCTGCCTTTTACTTGGGTTAGGGGGGCTACGGTGCCGTTTTCGTGGGCTAGGGCGGCGGTGCTGATGTGTGGTGTTAGTGTGTGGGTTGTAGAATCTTGGTTTTTCGTATAGGGGTGAATGGATAGGGATGTAGACGTAGAGTACATGTATTTTGGTCCGAGAGTTATACCCAATGCTAGGAGTCAAAGTTGGTTAGATCATCAGAGAAAACGATTTGGTAAATGCAACCGGCGTGTATTTCGAAGATGGCAGGTGGAAATTTATGACAGGAACGTACGATATTGCTTGGCTGCTATCAGGGAACAGAGCACGCTGAACGCAGTAAATATGTAGAGGCTATGTAGGAAAACCATTACGGATGAAGAGTAACTTCTGTCGCACTCTGAGAGGAGTTAACGTATCTTACTTCATGCGCTACAATGGAGATTAATATACCAATTGAACCGCTAAGTCGACTTGAGACTAAGCGATCGGCGAAGGTAGTAGCCCTGAGGCTAGACCCATTCGAGCCTCATTGTCAATACACCTTGGTGAAAGAGCAAGCAAGCTTCCCTGGAACCCTGTCTTTCCATCCTCAATTGACCTCAAGGTCGTTAGATGAATAGTTTCTGTTTTGCACATGCCAGTTATAAGACTGTGCTCAAGAATTGCACCCGACGTGTAGACGAAGGTTCATTTCAAAGCCCCTTTAATGCATATCTACATCCCCCTTCCCCCCAAAGAACTCCTCCCCTTCTCATACAGCCATTTCGAATTCAACCCCACGCTCGCCCTCCCATTCGTCGGGCTTGGCGTATTCGGTGCACTAAAAACACTTCCTCCCAGCACACTTCCGCCCATGAAATTCCCTCCCAGCCCAGGCCCCAATGGACTCGGACTCCCATAGCTGCTCCTTCTGTTGATATTCGTACCCCCCAAAGCCTTCTGCCACAGCGGACTACCGCTAGGTGGACTGCTTTCTCTTTGCCGTCCAAAACTCGGTGAGCGCGAGATGGGTGTGCTAAATGGACTCCCACCCCCACTTCCAGTAGCTGGTGAGATGTTGCGGGGTGTGGGTGAGCGCGGGTAGCGTGGCGGTGTTACATACTGTGTGCCTGGTGTGGGTGGCGGTGTGGCATTTGGATCCAGTCCGAGCAGGGCGCGTTGGGTGGGTGTGAGTGCTATGTCGGCTATTTCGTCTGTAGATTTTAGGAGAGGGAGGAGCGCGGTCATTATGTTGTAAAGGCCCAGGAGGTAGAGGAGAAGGAGGACGGGTGTAGATATTGGTTTAAGGGTGGTGGAGTTGGCGAGGGAGTGGAACCATGGGCTGGCGGTTGTTCAGCTTGAGGATCCCGGGGCTTTGGGGATCAATTAGGAAGGACTTACTATAATGAGGCGATGAAGAGAGCGAGGAGGAAGCCGCTGTTATAGGCTATACGACGGAGGTTACTATCATTGAAGGTGTTTGCTTTTTGGCGGCGTGCTATTTCTTCGAAGCGGGGATGGCGCCATGACCCTGGGGAGGGCGTGGCTGTGACGGGTTGGATGGTCTGAGATTGGGGTGTTTGGGGCGTTGAGGGGCGGGTCATTGTGGCCATTGGAGACGAGGGGCGTAGGTGTGATTGATGTTGGGTGCTGGTTCGCTGGTGGTGGTTATTTAGTTACAGGGCTCATTGCGTCGTAGACAGGGGCTATAAGAACCAGGTCACCATTTGTCTTCCAGATGTCGCGTCAGGAAGCTTTTTTTTAGTGAGTCGAGCCGTTGTTGCTGGATTGGCGGTGCTCTTTGTTCAGTCCTGGAAGTTGAGGAAGCTAGTAGAGATTCTATGTTGATATGACGACACCACCCGCTAGTAGAAACACATCACGTCTTTATATACTTTATAAACAGATAAATACTCTAGCAAGACTGTCATTCAATAACAATCATGTACTCGTTTGTTTCGGCAAGCCTCTAAGCTTGAAGCTAACTCAAGAGTACGAAACTGCTGCCATAGTTCTATCAACCTGTCCAATATCAGACACACATGGAAATGTATATGCACTCTTCAGTCTTTAAACACCTTTGCTGAGATCTATCGTTCTTATGCAACAGAATCTGAGTTTGAAGCAGCAGCTGACAAGTTGAGCGGCTCCAGCACTGTCCGAACACGAATCCCATATCTCTGATTCATCACACTTCTCCTAGACCAGAACGCTACAATGATATCATTATCAAGAACGTGCCAACCCGCGCTTTCGCCATTGAGTAGGCAAGCATTATATAGAACTTCCAACGACCTGAGCAATGCCGACCACGTGTCTGTCTGGACTGGGACCGATCCAGCTGACGGGAAGTACGCACGACCTTCCATGGGCAGAGCATCCTCGCCAAAATCCCTAGCCATTCTGATGACAACTGAACAGCTACCTGCCATAGATTAGAAAAGAACCTGCTTAGTGATCAAATTGAAGGCGTGAATAATCTGGTGAAAACAATTTACTCACCACTACTGGAACCCTGGGGCAATGGCCAGCCATTGCTTGGCCTAGCTTCTTGGGCTGGGAAAGCCTTTACGGAATAGAAGTTGTAGGGAAAATGGAGATTCTGTTGGAGTCTCCTGGCGATCACATCGTAAGCGTCAAAGCACGCGTTCGAGTTGAAGGGCCCAAGCCAGTCCCGGTGGGAATTGGCGTTGACGCAAGATGGTAGTATGTTAGGATATGACGCCGAGAGATTGAGTCCCTGAGGTGGGTATGAAAACGAGGTATCATTGAGAAGCACTGCGCCACATGTATGAAACACGAAGAGCAAAGTTGAGCACGCTCTCAGGACGTGGATGAATGTAGGCATCATTCGTTCTCTACTCGCCAAAGCGGATTAGAAAATGAAATAATCTGTGCTTTAGTTGCTTGAACAGAACAAGAGAACCATGATGAAATAATCAACATAACAGACATCGATGTTGAATAGCGGAAATCATTCATGCTGTTTGAAGCGCTCATAGGTCCCCCGCGTTTTGCTGGCGCACCAAGTATACTGTCACCAGGGTTTCCCATGCGATTTTGATCCTTCTCTGCAAGACTTAGTTCGGCTTCGCATTGTAACTTACCAAGGGCTGTTCGGAGGTCACTGGGTTTGTCGCTTCTTTATCATGGGGCTCATTTTCAAGTTTGGGCCCTAGCTGTATTTAGCATCATCAAACAATGGTCTGAAAGCTCAGCCGCGAATGTTGGGTCGGTATCAAGTAGGCTACATGATGAGGCCTTGATGGTCAAATTGAGTTATCCTTTGTTGATCAAAGAGCGGTACATTGATTCCTAAAATTGACGTCAATCTCATTCTCAAGCAATCCTTTCGCGAGTCCGACGAATAGGTAGTCGAGTCTAAATTATCGAGGGCTGGTTCCGAATACCACCATTTCTTTCGCATGTCACTGTCGAAAGCTAAGAGGAGAACGACTAAACGCCATTTCGCGATTAGCATCGCTATTGGCCGGACGCTTTGTGAGCCACGAGGCGAATGTGAGGAAGACACAAGAAGCATGAATCTTGTAAATTGCAGCTCGAACAGAGGCACCACTAGGGATAGATCCTCTGTTTAAACGTACCCATATACTGGCCTACTCTGGCCCAACCAGGAACCCCTTGAACTGAAACGCATCGCTGTTGGAGTTGCTCAATCTGTTGGATAATATCAGGCCAATCATCATCCTCTGTAGGTGGTGAGCGGCTGCCAGGAAGAAAGCCCCCCAATGCAAGGGCAAGACATCGTCTCCAAAATCTTTCGCCATCCGCACCACCACTGTACAAGCGCGCCTAGCATCATTTGATAAGCAAGATGTTCAAGGAAAATCTTAGACTGGAAAGCCGCATTGTTTGCTTCCCAGGCGAAAGTTTACAGTTTGAGAATCCAGAGGGGAGCCCCCAGGCACCTGGACGCGGACTGGGCACAGATTGGCGTGAGAAGATTGTACGATCCTTATCGCCAAGCCTTACTACAGCCTGTCTGAGCAAGTTGATTGCACCTGCGCAAGCAAAAGCAGAGATGGGTGCCGCCCAAGTTAGGGGATACCCAGCATTGGCGCACGATGGTAGCCAATGAGCAGGCGAGAATCCAGCTTCCTCGACAAGAGACCCATTTATGGTGGTAAGATTTAACACGAGGCTGAGAGCAGATGGGATCAGCAGGAGCCAAAAAAGAGTGAGATGCATTTTTTCAGGTAACACTTTCTAATGATTGGTACTATGAGGGACCCAAATACCGACGGTGGCAATTGAAGACATGACATGCGCATATTCGTCGCATATTGACGGAAGACAGTTTCACATGCATATGCACTGCATGCCGTGTTTGGATTGGAAGACAAGTTCGGGGTTACGGCTACTCGTTCGCAGCGCTTGAATGTATTTACTCTGGCCAGATCGCAAGAGAGCCGCAGCTACCAGCTATCGCATGGACCCAGCATTCTTTAAAACAGCCTTTAAGGAAGTCGGGCGAACGAGGCTTTTGCAGTGGTGAAAAGGTCGGGACGTTTTTTTGCCGGGTAAGAGGGTTCACTGCCCAGTGGGCCACCCTGCTCTAACTCCACCGCAGGCAAAGTTATAGCGATTACTGATTACTACAGCTTTTTTACGAAAACTTTCATTCATACTAATATGGTTCGTAAGTTATGGTGACTTAACTGTTTATACGTAAGCGGCCCCTAGAGCTACACCCCGGAGTAGGAAAATCAAAATCTCCGGGTACTCCGCCCTAACAGGCTGGCCCACTGGGCGGTGAATCCTTCTAGTCGTCGATTATAGAATTTCAACAACTTACGCAGTTTCTTTGTTTTAGGTAATAACTACATAACTATAATTCTAGAGCTTAGATAATCTAGGATATTACCCACTATATTTAAGCGCTTCAGGATTAGTAGATTTTAGGATTTAATATAAAGATCTAAACATTAGAAAAGTCGAGTTTTGGCGTACGGTGGCCGGCTTGGCTACGGTAGCCATTCTCCAATACTTTTAAAGCTTGATCTCGTAGTGTGAATCGGCTCTCCGACTACATCTCCGACACCGATGCCTGTGAAACCTCACAAGTGAAACTGGATTGGCATCATGGCAACAGGCAGTACATCAATCTTCCAACAGTGCGACTCCCAGCTCGAGCAAATACTGGCTGGCTGGAACATATATACGACCCTCATATTCCTAATCCTAGTCACCTACCTAATCTACCCACTCTTCTTCTACGCCGAGCCAGACATTCATCCTCTACTGCTAGCACGCCAATCCGCTGCCTCCCATGTACGGCAGCCAGGCGAGTCGGCAACCTTCCGTTCGCTTGACGTACCGCATGGGTACCCGCTGAGAACAGGCTTGAACGTGAAAAATCCAGGCGCGCCGAAGTGGACAAGTGGGAGAGATGGTGATTTGAGAGATGTGTGGAAGCGGGCGGTCTCGGGGCCTGTAGACAATGATGGCAAGCCGACTGGTGGACCTGGCAAGATCCTGACCGCATTGGGGAAACAGGAAATCATTGAGTTTAGCTTTGAGAAGCTCTCTGGGGAAATCATTGCCGTTGGCCAGCACGTAAGGAATCATGGAGGAAGCCGTATTGCTGTGTATCTGCCAAACTCCGTGGAATTACTAGTCACATTGTTTGGTAAGCGAAGCGAATCTTGGGAATGAATTATGAACTTGGCTGACAAATATAGCCTCTGCTTTCTATGGCCTTACACCAATCCTTGTACCCGCGCAAGAATCTCTAGATTCACTTGCTGGCGTCCTCATGGAGACGAAGGCGGATGTCCTAGTTGCGGGAGCAGGCACAGTGCCGCTGAACGAGCTGCTCCCGAAATACTCTGATCTCAAGCAAGTATTGTGGGTAGTCGAGCGGACAAGCCGCCATATGGACTGGAATGAAGTCCCAGAAGGTGAAGGGGGAAAGGCAGATATTGCGGTCTGGCACGACATAATCGACGAGGAGGCATTTTCCTCTTCAGATTTGTCTACAGAAGTACCTGGAGGTAGAGCGCATGACGTACTCTTCGTCACGGAGGACGCAATGAGTGCAATGAATAGCTATGAAATTGTTTCGTTCACGCAAAAGGCGTGTCTCCCTTGAGCTACATACTTTTCGAGCGCCGCTAACACTGCTCACAGAACATCGTCGCAGCTGTAGGTGCTCAAATCGCCGCTCTCTCACGGAACCATCGTCTCGCACCGAACGACCTGCTCACACCTCTTGCGTCCCTTACGGATATGTACCCTCTTACCATAACCTTGGCGGCCTTATTTTCAAATGCGTCTCTAGCCCTAACGCCTGTCAGCGGGCCTAAGGTACTATACGATGCCGCATTCCAGGGTGTAACTCCCACGATCGTCATTGCGGGCACACAGACTTTGTCAACCTACTGCAAGAACAGGGAGAGGAAGGAGCTTACTAACCACATTGCAATTGGCCATTGGTGGAAGTCCCGTTCCCTGGAAGCTGGCGTCATGCCAAAGTCCTCAGCTACAGCCAAGCCACGCTTGATATACACTTACGATTCCCCCACGGCCTCCACAGTCCCACTGAGTCCGACCGATCTTTTCAACCTTCGACTCTTCACGGGCGCTCGCATCGTCTACGCTTTCACCGACTCAAGAGTAGCCGGCGCCGTCAGCCAGACGAACATACTCGACTACGCCAAGCGGATCGGAGACCATGGCCATTTTGGGCCGCCGCTTAGTTGTGTAGAGATGAAGCTGAAAGATACTGAGAACAGGAAGAGTGAAGGGGCAAAGGCGCTGGGCCAGCTAGTTGTTAGTGGGCCGGCTGTGGTCGGTGGGGAGGTCGTTTCTGATCAAGTTATGGCGATGACGGATGATAATACTCTTGCTTATCCAGAGTAGGCCGTAGGAGTGCCTTTGACGAATCACGAAGCGTGCATTGTGTAGGCGCTTAGAGATCAGTATGTAGATCGATCTCGGATACAACATGCAAATTGGACACGTTGTATTTTCCATGAGCTTGTCTTCAACAGCCGCTATTATGAAAGAATCACGAGGACAGTACGTTCAAGTTTTGCATGGACGTACCTCTGCTTCCTACAACGTCCTCCCTCGATGCTTGTCGAGGACCCTGTTGCTCACGAGTATAGGACTTGATATGCTTCTCAGGACTAGGATCGTGCATTAACAGTCGTTGAGAGCCAATGGAATCAAGACCGAGTAAGGGAGTATCACGCTGGCCTTTCCGGGGTTCCACTTTCATCTAATGTTTAAGGATGGACGTCTATAGCATATAAAAATTTGCCTCACGCCTGAACTTGCCTTGTTAGTGCCGTGTCATGTTCTACGACGGTATACAGAAGCTTCCATATCCACAATCGATTACCACATGGTGATCATAGTTGCTGAGGTTAGCGTTAGATGTGTGGCTCTCTTTCGAGATATCTATACATGTCTGCGGGCGCTTGCACCAGCGTAGAAAATTTTGGGCATTGTGGTTAATTACTTGCCCCAGTGAGCTGCGTAAGGTCGCGAAATCTACATGGGGCACGGTCCACGATTACCAATGTACCAGTATTAAATTTTCTATCAGCATCTATCGCTCAATTCATAGACCAATTTCAAGGTAAGGAAGATGTAAAGATAACGAATCGAAAGCGCAAAAAATTCAATACACCAGACAACCCTACACGACATCCATCCAAGTCCCTAGTCGAGGTGCCTTCCTATTGCTACCCCCGGTATCTACCCACGATATACTAGTCCGGTTAGACTCCGCATCAGACACACCAAGTGCCATTACGCCCATCAGCAGCCGGAAGCACAAACGCATAATGCGTAACTTCCTGTATCCGCTGCTCGCTTTCGCAATATGAATGCCTGCCCGCCCGCTAAGTCTGCCGGCTCTTCTCATCGTTATCCCGCCGATCATTGCACAACGCATCAATGCAAAAGAGACCCGGGCTTCCGCTATGGAGCTGGCCAAGGCAGTCAAGTAAATCCCGCGTGATCGAAGTGTCGCTGGAGATGCGGGGGCCCCAAGTGTAGGAAAGGGCATGACATGGCGGAGCGTCTTGAAGCCGCACGACAATGGGTGCAAGCAAAAGGTCTTCTGGATCTTCTAAGCGCTGCGGGTAGATTTTGATCAGTCGTACGTAAGTATCCTCTGGCAGGGGCTGGTACTTGAACCCCATACCGGACACGCCTGACGTGGGTTGGCCTTCATCTTGCTGATCATGGGCATTCGGTGTGGGTTGCATCCTCTGCATTTTGGCCGGGCTGTTTGACTGGATGCCGACAGAGATGAACCATTCCGAAACTAAAGGTGTAGTCTCACCTTGAGCAAAATTTAAAAATCTCATGGTCGCGAAGCTGCCTTTAAGAAGCGTCCCGCAGGCTTTGGGGTGTGAGACCTAGGGTTAGTCAATAAATCTATTCCTCAGAAGGTCAAATGATTCGAAATCATACGCCTACAATGAAATCAGGACGCTTACTTCCTTTCGGGATGTCTTCGGGGCGCAAGCTCCTAGCGCAAGGCAAAGACTTTACTTAATTCCAATGACTGTAAACTAAATAATGATTCCAAAGAGTGCAAGGAATAGAAGTATAATTTCAATATAGCTAGGAATTCAGGATCATCAAAATACACAGCTTGATGCCTGTAAAGTTCAGGTTTTCGCCGTTTACGGAGAGCAAGCCCTCGCACTGAGTGGAAAGGGGGGCTAATCCAGAGGGAGCATCTGTGCTCAGAAGCACTTCTAAAAGGAGACTTACCCCTCGCATTAAGCGAAATATACCGTCAACTTGAGGGGAACATCGTCAGAGCATGCAAAGCAACCAGGGCGGGCAAAGCAGCTGCAGCTAAGCAGCTCTATTCCAGATACGACAGAGAACAAACCCTCGCATCAGGTGCCTGACAGGGGGGATTTCCAGAACGGTCGCACCCGCAGGAATTGATTGCCGATTTTCAGCCCCATGGCTTCCATGAGACGCTTTACCATACAGCATCAGCAGGCGAAAAGCGACAATCAATTCCTGCGGGTGCCCCATACGTAGGAGAGAGCCGACTGTTTAGTCGAAAATGGGTTGGAAGGGGTGCAAAGCCAGAATTGGATGTCGCTTTTGCGATCGGTGCTGGACTGTAGATATATGAACCGAAGCACCTTTGACTCTCGATCGAGACGGTATTCACACAGCATAGCTGCGTAGTGATGGTAGTCCCCAAGTGATCAGCGTACCTTGGTGAGGTGTTGCATCAACCCCTGTCACCCAGCTCGCTCGCTACAAAAGCGGCGGCAGGTTTGGGAGAGCACTAGAGGGCAGATTTTCGTGCCAAGATATCTTAGCCCTACGCAGCGTCTCTTTATCTCCGGCGTAAGACCACGCTCTCTATCGTACAAGTTCCAGTGATAGACTTGTTTATGACGCAGTGACATTTGATTTCACTGTTATCTATCTCGCGAAACCCACACGGTTGAATATGACCAAATCCCCCGTCCCAGCCCTGCACCATGGGTAATTCTGACTCGAAGCTCGTCTTCAAACAAGGCATCTTCAAGCTTTCGGGCCCGGACACCATACCAGCAAATGACCCTTACTGGCGAGGTTTCTGGGAGCTCCCCGAGTCCACTGAAGACGTCTTTAGCCTCTTTTCTCCTGTCGACGTCCGCCGAGCCCGAGACAGCTCCCTCTCCAACATCGAGACTCTCATCCTAGCACTCACTACACGCCTCTTCGCCCTCCGCCAGCACCGCGTCTTCCCAGATACTGAAGTCGCGCCAGAGAAACACGCGCTCAATTGTATAAGAGTTCTGACGCGCATACTCCCATTTTTGTACGAGGCCGATCATCTGGAGGTATGGGAAGATAAATTCTTTTGGGCGAAGCGGAAGCGGAGAGCGAATGGGCGGACGGACAAGCCGGAAGTGCTGTTCGACGAGTCGGTGGGGGAAGTTGGACAAGAGCGGCCCCAAGAGGAGGAGCTGTTCGAGGACGTGAGACCGCTTGGCGAGGAGCTGGTCGATACGCTGATCGATATGCTGTTCTACATTGGTTTCACACTGCCTACCACAGAGCGATCGAGAAACAAAGTCACATACGCGATATGGGCGAAGGGTGTTGGTTGTAATACACAGATGGGCTCGAGCGCCCAGATCGAGAACAATAGGACTGAGATACTGCGATTACTGTTGACAATGTCGAGTAAAAGCCTGTATATGCCAGCACACATCTTGCCGGTCAAGGGTGTAAGGGCTGTCACTTATATCACAACTTGTCCGGACAAGCAGCTGGTGCTATCGCTGCTCTGCTCGCAGCTGAACACGGCACTCAATTACAACCCAGCTACTTGGCGGGTACCGTATGACCATGTGGTTTATAAGGATCCGAAACAGATACTAGTGTCATACTGCCTGCAGTTTTTGCTTGTGCTAGTATTATACTCGATACCGGAGGATGGTAAAGGACCAGCTCCAAAGAATTATTTTCGGCATTTTCTGGGCAGGCTGCATCGACCACAGGATTTTGAATTCTTAGCAGATGGAATGACGAGGACCCTCAATCAGCCAGTGGGTTCTAAGCCTGACGCAGTCAATGCAGATGAGATGTACTAACATCGCTGCAAGCTACAAGCTACATCGACCTACCTTCCCGGTAGCCAGAAGTCATTGAAATGGTCATCCGAGATGATTATGCTCTTTTGGGAAACTCTGCAATGCAATAGGCGGTTTCGATCGTTCATTATTGACACTGATCGTGGACACGAGTTCATGACATTGATACTGTTTTACGCAATGGAGCATAAGACGGACCCAACTAAGCAAGGAGTGGTCCGCATGTGTGTCTTCGTTTTGCAGACGCTGAGTTCAGAGACAAAGTTCGGTAAGCTTCTGAACCAGGATTTCGAGACACAGGATACGCTGCCTCCAACAATAAAGCTGGACGAGTTCAGCGGTACATATGCCGATTTTCTGATAATAGTGGGTGGATCAATACATGCCGCTGAGTAAGGATTGCTGACAATTGCAGTCAATACATACACTCATCACGTCCAGCAAGGGCAAGCTGGATGCCATATATCCCTCACTTCTCGCAACTATCAATAATATCGCCCCATACTTAGAAAACCTCGGCGCTAAAGCTAGCTCAAGGTTGCTTCAGCTGCTTGCGTCGATGTCTTCGCCAAGTTTTTTGCTCGCCAACGAGACGAACTACTCATTGCTGCAATCATTACTTGAATCTATGAACGCTATTATAGAGCACCAGTACAGCAGTAAGTCTATAGGATTCAAAAGCAATAGGAGGCGAGACTTAGTAGATTCAGGCAACAGAATATTCATAAATGGAGTCTTCAAGTCACGAAAGCGCTTTGAAGCGTTACGGTCCTTCACCCTAGAAAGCGGGCAGCTAGAGATCGAGCGCATGAGGGAGCGAAAACAAGCAGCTTTAGACAACCCCGACACACCAGCCAGCCCAACAAGAACGTCGCGAGCCAGCTCTGTCGACAGCATGCGAAGTCCTCAAAGTGCCAGAACACCCACATTAACTAACGTCCCCGAAGAAGACGCAGCTTTCGCCATTGGCGACGACGACGAATCGGATGACGAAGACCGCGAGATGCTCCCCACTCCATCTCAATCCTCCCCCTCCACCCATGCATCACGAAATCCCTCAGTATCCTCATCGATGGATGAGCCTCTGCCCACGCAATTGCGTGGCATGTCAGAGAAAGCGCGTGGCAAAATGCCAGCAGGGCAGCCCTCATTCTCGCGACAAAATAGCACTACCAGCTTGAGCAGCCATGCTGCAACTATAATGTCTCCAAATCCAGGGGGTTTCGACCCTACAGCGCATTGGATTGACTCTTGGCTACCCACTCTTCCCCTCCACACGATCCTCACCCTACTTTCCTCGCCATCTCCACCTAACCATTTACCACCCGGCCTCGACCTAACACCGCCGCGTATCCACCTCTTCGAATGGACACCATTGTCACTAGGCTGGTACGAGTCCCTCCTCTGGGGCTTCATCTTCGAGTCGGAAATGGTTGTGCAGAAGGGATCAGTGGGTGTTTGGAACGGGACTGCTGTGCGGTTGTTTAAGGTTGAGACAATGGCGAGCACAGGGCCAAGTCTGATGAAGCCGATGGGGGCTGTGGATGCGGTAGGCTCAAAATTGGTCAGTGGAGTTGCGAGTTTGGGTGTTGGAAGGAGGGGTGATGGTGGAGATGGTGGTGAGAGTGGAAGGGGAATAAGTGTGAGGGATGTGTAGATCTTCCAGGTAGTTCATGAGTTATGATGTTGAAACGACCCTGATCGAGCCGTGTCCAGGCGTAATAAACAGTGGATTCACTCGCTTTGCACGATACTTTGTGTCTATCTCCAACCTGAATTGTGCATTTTACATGATAGCCACTAATCTGTCATTCTTCGCTCGCCCGTTCGTTAGCCATTCCTTGTCGAGACGAGACCGCAGTGGTCGTCAACAAAGGCGTCACAATGGCCCTTTCTTGTACTGGGATCGAATCGCCACTCAACGTCAGTAGAGACATAAATCACCATCAGCGAACAAAGCCTAACAACAACGCCCTTCGACGATGGCCACAACACGCTCCAGCGTTCCCTTGTGTCTCTCTCGCCCCTTGTGCAGCATCCTACTTATGTTCTCCCTTTCCACATCCACATCCACACCATCAGCAAAACAGAACTACTGCATCCCACCGAACCCCAGCATAGAACCCAACTCATTCTCCACCCACAACAATCTCATTCCAAAAAATGGGTTCCACCCCCTCAAAACCCAACCGCCAACGCGCCAAACTCCAAAAACGCCCACCCCCACCCAAACACCGTCCTCAAATTTCCCGCCCAACATTCGACTCCAGCAGCCACCCCATCATCACCCTCGGAGAAATCCAACCCCGTTCCCATAAAGCCCCGAACCTCCACAAAGCCCACCCCCGGGCGCCGCACGCACCACATCCCAAATGGCAGTACGAGATGTATGGTAAGAAGCATTTGCCGCTGACGCCGGCGCAGGCGCAGCGTGAGCGTATGAGGATTCCGATGGCGAGGGGTGGAAGGGGGTGGATTTAGGTTGGGAGGTTGGAGGAAAGAATATGGAGAGCGTGTTTAAGTAAGAGGAAAACGGTACGTAGGGTGAGTGAACATTGTTCATGCGTTGAGGGCGGTTGGGGTGGGTGACGGAGAGGGGTGTGTGAGTAGTGTGGTAAGTCCCTCTTCAGGCAAATGTTCCTTTTACTCGTGCTTTCACACTGCGACCACGCAATTATTCGATACCGATTTCTCTCCTAAAACTTTCATACCTTGGGAAGTGATCGAAATGAATGTCAAGCTGTGTCTCGCGCTTGGATACTCTTTCCTATTGACGTATGTAGATTGCAACTGTGTTAATTTGACTTACAGTAATTATCGTGTTTACACCTACGTTCATGTATGGTTGGAAGGCTCTTCCAAAGAAGCAAAAACTCATCTCCGCCACATTGAAGAACATCTCATACAGACTCAAGCGAACATATTTCTCAATTGAAATTGGTAGTCGGCTCGAGAGCACCTCCGCAACCTGATCTCTTCCCATATGCACACATTCTACGCGAATGCATGACGGGTCGTATCTGGTCACAAGACACGGGAAGGCCCAGATTCTCCATAGCCGAGTTCAAGAATACAGTAAGCTCCGATTTGTACGCGCGGGTCAATATTCGGATGATATGCGGTGTGGGGTATATTCCTGAAGCAATTCTGTGGGGTAAATAGATCCTTGCTCCACAACTTAATCGTGTAGTGATGCTGTGGTCGTTAGTAATTACCCTGCTGTGCGTTTCTTTCGGCTCAGCAGCAGTGATGGGGCCTCCGCAATCAATCGCACAAGTAAAACCACCTCCTCTTCCATCTATTGCGAATGCTGTCCTCGACCAATGGAGATCGAGTTCTTTGGATCTAGCTCCTATGATAGCTGATGGAGATTGGAACAACACTCTCCCCTCGGATGCCAGTCTATCAGCTGGTGTACGGCGCAACTGCGACAGCTTCCACTACCATAGCAAACCTCAACCCACGAAGCTCCTGGTCAGCCTGATCACAAACCTCGGCGTGAGTGGACCGCAGAGCTTCGGCTCTCGGTTCTTGCCAGAGGCGCAATATGATATCGATTACCGATGAGATGGCGAAGCTGTAACTTGTGCTTATCATCTCCATTTGACGTACGGGTGGCTGCCTGAGACCCAAGGCTAATTTCTTTGAAGCTCACGGGACTTGTGCCATCGAACATGTTCTTCTGACTAGAGTGATATTCGCGCACGCAAAGCCGATAGATCTAGGGAAGGCTGCGAGTTTGATGAACGTGTGGATGTAATTCCATCGAGTAGAGGAACTGCGAAGGATTCGAGTAAGCACGGCCAAATCTCTATGATCGCGTTCGGGTATGAATGTCCAGTATACAGACGCAGATGACCAGGCGGCGACAAAAACCTTGCTGTGACCGTATCCACTTCCGGACCGAATGTGCAATATTACGGGAGCGTTGTCTGCCCTGGAGTGTTCGAGTCTTACATTGAAATCGCAGATCGCCTGCCGACGTCTTCGATACCTAAGCTCTCTTGATCAGCAGATATGGGTATTGATGTGGAGCTGCCGAAGTTGCCAAAGCTAGTACGGATTACTGGTTTGTATTGAATCGCCATTCTGTGATAATAGCACAGTAGATTGACTTTGTACCATGGGAGTCAGCACGAATTCGAGCGATGAGCCGTATACTTCTGTGTGGTACAAGTTCCGAGAGGCGGCAGTGGCAATCAGTGCTATGTGTATCAGGGTGGGGAATAATGGCTACCAAGATGATCTTGGTGAGTTGGGGGTCTCACTCCAGAGATGAGTTGGTCACTGACCTCTTTTCTAGGTGTGGTTGGACGTTTCTCGATCTAGATTCACGAAGAGGCTTTGGTCGCCAATGTGGCATTGACGAAATGAAATCCTTTGCCTTGATGAGCTCTGTCCAGCGTCTTTACGCTTTGGCATGGCTAAACGCTTCCCTGATCCTGGCGGAAGGACACCTGTGGGGATAGCATGAGTGACCACCTTCATGAACAGCTGCCGCAGTTACGAGAAAGAGAAAGAGAGCTATTATGTAGCGTGTGCCAAGGAGTGTCCTGGAGATAACTTTCTATAAGAAGCGGTGCAGAGAGCTCAAATGAAATGCGGCAGTAACCTAAATACCTCCCATCACAAGGACGACAGTCTTGATCTCAGCTCTCAATGTTCGGGCGATTTCCTTGCGTCCGTTTTGGACAAAGTCTTTTTGAAGGAGACAACGATCGATAAGTATCTTGATCCTTCCGTGATCCCTTATGTGGACACACACTAATTTGATCTTGGCGAACGCCCATGATCCAAGCACCCCACACGCAGATGGGTACGTATGATTACGCCGTCCATTTCTCGTTGGCCACTCCTCTAAGCCCTTGTTTGGTATAATTTCTTGGATGATATAGGCCTCATGCGGACAACGGTAAAGTCCAGAGAAGGTGGGAGCCTAGCCCGGGATTTTGGTTTCGGAGGACGTCCTTGTGCTTTCGTGTCGTAAAATAAGACATTTGCCAGTGATAAATCTGCTCGAGCAGCCTCAATATCTACGATTGATGCTGCAGACGAGGACATAGGCACGTCCTTACAATCTGCTTCCGTCTAAATCACGGAACCTTCGGGAATTGATAAGAGAGTCTCTGCATATCCCAGTCTCTCATTTTCTTGGGCTCTGCACAAGTTTTCTGATTCTATGGTGAGCGGAGGATCAGTCGACTCGTACTGTAGGAAAGCACCAGGTGGTAACCAGTCCAAAGCTTCATCCTCTGGGAGGACCCTATCGTAGCGGCGGAACCGAAATCGACTTTGCAACAAGGCGATCCTATCCTGGAGTAAAGTCTCCAAAGAGGCAACGGAGTCTCCGGGATAAACTCTGAAAGGTAATTTCCCAAATCCAGGAGCTCCGTGGACATGGTCTAGGACGCCTTATTGGGCAGTGTGTAATGGACGGGTAGTCCGTGTGATATGTGTGTGCGCAGTGTGATACGTCGTTAGGACTTTGATGCAGTTGGATCCTTGAGAGAGCTTACTTGCATACTTGAACTGGGTGAAAGTGTTCCTTTTGAAGTCGTGTAGCCTAGAAGCATTGAGGAACTCAGATCTGTCCTTAAAGCTCGTTAATGCATGCAGGCCTCTCAGCCCTTGGAAATTGCGCCGCTCTGACATCTTTCAGCTCAACTTGCATGCTTGCTAGCTTTTCCTACAGGTCTTACACCGGATCAGCGACGTCCAATCCAATATGGCTTGTGATGGCACCGGTGGCATTGAGATCGTGGCTTGCACATTCTCAGACAATAAATCTTATTTGGGCTCAGAAGATTCACAGATTAGCAACCAAAATTGCAGTGTTAAGAGTCAGCTTTTGAGCGTGCAAAGCCTTTCTCAAGACTTCGACCTCTTTTGCCTTAAAGGTCCATCTCAACCGTTCCCCCTTACTGATATTGCTCACAGAGCCGTTGGTCTTGTAATTGCCAAGCATCCAATTGTTATCGCCGGAAACAGTCAATGAGATTTCGAGTGCCTTAGCTGGATCTGTGGATGTATTTATATGAGACAGGTTCGACTGGAAATCCTCATCGGTAAGAAGGTTTTGCAGTATTCGGCGAGTACGGTGTAATAATCCTCCACTTCTCTTGATAGTGTCTTTGTTTGTTTTGGAGCGCTTTTAAGTGCTTGGTAAGTATCCTGTACCATTTGGCGGGAAATAGAGACAATGCCCACCAGGATAACGAGGCTGGCTGTCAGACCCACTGCATCGGCCATGGTCAACGCAGAACCAAAGCTCGGCGGTAATTCCTAATGTTGGTTTTGATGTTTCCTTTGGCACAGTAATGTGAGAGTGCAGAGATAATGGTATAGCAAGGGGAAAGAGAAATCATGGATAGCAATGCCACGATCGATGCCTGAACTCAGCCTCACTTTGGGGAACGTTGGAAGCACCTTCCTATTTCATCTTAGCCTAGGACTAGACCCCGAGCAGCTAGTGGGCATCGAGCAAGGAATCTATGGGACGTCAGCATATGGAAGATGTTGTCGTCGCTCCCATTTTCCAAATGCGTTCAAATTGGTTACTGCATCGCAGACTCATATCGAGACGGCAACAGTGCTTTTTCCACACGACGCAAAGCACATGCGCTCTCATGGATATGCACATTGGTTAGCCTGAATAACGAGTCGTCCCTTTTGGCAAGACATCTCGCAGAGTAAGAATATCGACGTTCAATTCTCAACCCAACGCATTAATAGGGGCGGCTAGTCTGATCATAAAGCGTTCATTACGTAGCTACCAATTGCAGAGAGATAACGAAGAAGTACGTAATTTGACTGCCAAGCCAATCCCGGCCGAACGGACCTCGGATAAATATGCAGGGTCTGGCGGGTCCAGTCAGGGAACCAGGTTAGGAGCTCATCTCGCACAAGAATGCACTAAGGTACTCTCCACCATCCTAATACAGCCATACCTGACTCGGTGTGTCAATGGTTGAACACAGCCTAGAATGGAGCCAACAGCACTAGATGCAAGATCAACGATGGCTTTATTGCAAAGTACGACCTTCTCATCGCCCCTTTACTTCACTGACCTTTAGGCATTTCTTGGAGCACCCCCACACGGGCCAATAGGCTTATCCCAGAAGCTTGAATTAAGGCAGATTGGAGAAAGGGGAAATGTGTGACTCAATCGATCGAGAGCCCCTGACTAAAGTGGCGGAGATGTGGATTGCCAGTACAGAGATCTCGCCCAATATGCCGCAAAGCGCTCCTGCATCATTGGACGCGTACGACTTTGTCTCGTACTGACATTTTCCACCAATTGCCCACTCTTGCCAAGCATTACCACCTACTCAGTCTTCATACCTTTCCACATCCTCTCCTGCCTCTCCTCTCTTCATTGGCAAGTTTGACGACGTCTCTCCTGCTTCAACATTAGATAACGCCACCCTCCACCATGAACAATAACGAGATCTTCTCTCGACGTAAAGTTGAGGGTTTGATTGCTGACGGCCATGTCGTTATCATCTCAGAAGGGAGAGTACTGCAGCTTGACGCCTGGCTCGACAAGCATCCTGGAGGACGATTGGCAGTACTCCATATGGTTGGGCGAGATGCCACAGACGAGATCAATGTGTAACCGCTCCAGTGCTCTCATTCCTTTCCCCCTTCCTCTGTGAATAGGGTAAGTAGTAGTCACCATTGATCACTGCTCAACATTGCTCGTTCGAAGTGCCATGCACGCTTCGTGTTATCTGATCTTTGACACCTGAAGGTCACTGGGCTAACACCATACCGTGCCCAACAGATACCATTCCTCCAAAGCACTGCAATTAATGAAGGGGTATCGCATTGGCCGTATTGCTGAACCCTGGGTCAACTTTGAACCACCAATAAGAGGAGGAACATACCGTAGCTATATAGAAGTCAATGAGTTTGATCCAGACGACACCGATGACACGTCCGACGAGTGGAGCTCAAGTCTGGAGTCCCGGACTTCTAGCACAACAAGCTTAGAATCCATCCTCGATGCAGGTCTCTACAAATCAGCCCGGACGAGTGGTCATTCGGTCAAAGGCCTGTTATCGTCAACCTCATCCAACACGCTGTCACCAAAAGCTGCGAGGCACAGACCAAGTACCTCCGAGGTGCAACACCATGGCACAGTATTGCCTTCACCAGAGACCTACACCTCGTCCGCAGAACAACAAGAGATCGACAATGACGCTCGAGACAATCCATCATTGGATGCAGAGACCCAACTAGAAATCACCAAAAAGTATCAGGTCCTGCACCAAAGAGTCAAAGACGAAGGATTCTATGACTGCCACTATATTGAGTACGGCAAAGAAATGATACGATACTCTCTCTTGTTTGCAACTTTCATCACATGCCTTCGAACAGGATGGTACATGACTTCTGCTGCGGTTCTCGGACTCTTCTGGGTATACTCTCATCCTTCGTCTCGCAGTTGGATCCTGCTGACGGACTTACAGCAGCAGATTATGTTCACTGCCCACGATGCAGGACATCGAGGCATCACCCACAACTTCATTGCAGATACACTCATTGGCATATTCATTGCCGACTTCTGCTGCGGGCTGTCGATAGGCTGGTGGAAAAGCAGCCACAACGTGCATCATTTGATCACGAATGATCCAGTAAGCCTTGATATACCAGCATCCTCATGCTGTGCTAACTCAATTATCAGGAGCATGATCCAGACATTCAAAACGTACCTCTCTTCGCAACCTCACCATCCTTCTTCCGCTCCATCCACTCATCCTACTATAATTTCACCTATACCTTTGACGCCTTCGCCGCCCTCGCCGTCAAATACCAACGCTATACCTACTACCCAATCATGGCCATTGCACGCTTCAACTTATACCTCCTATCGTGGCTTCACCTCCTGTCACGCCGATCCATGAACCTCGGCGCCGCCTCATGGACCCGTCCCACGGAGATGGCAGCCATGATCTGCTATTGGTTTCTGTTCGGCTACTGCCTGTTGTGGTGCTCAATTCCCACCTGGACTCTTCGCGTCGCCTTCGTTTTGGTTTCTCACATCATCACCATGCCTCTGCATGTACAGATCACACTCTCCCATTGGGCGATGCCAACGGCCGACCTTGGGCCACGCGAGTCTTTTCCTCAACGACAATTACGTACGACAATGGATGTTGCGTGTCCCGCCTGGCTCGATTTCATCCACGGCGGGCTCCAATTTCAAGCAGTACATCATCTTTTCCCGCGTGTGCCAAGACACAACTTGAGAAAACTGCAAGTCCTTGTTAGAGATTTTTGTCAGGATACCGGGATCGACTATCACATTTATGGATTTCGAGACTGCAACAAGAATGTGCTGGGACGATTAGGAGAAGTCAGCCGACAGGTTGAGATGCTGGTCAAGTGTCAGAAGTACATGGCCGAAACAGGGGAGAGCGGGTTGCATTGAACGATTTGGACGACTTCTTGCATTGCAATGGAATCAGGCTTGAAAGAAAAGAAAAGCGTGCATAAGATGAGTGTTAGATGAGACGGTTTTGCTTGCCACGCTTGCCTCATAGCTTACCTCTAGATTAAGAACGGATTGTTTTCATCTACATCAGGCTTTGGCTAGGGGTCCCTGAAGTTCTTATGTACACCTACAGGATTTGTAATGCTACCATAGGATTAATAATCTGACCCTGGGGCCCTCTTCCCGAGCACAACTTGCATGAGGACTATTTAACCCAGACTTCGCTTAGTTGCGGGGCTACGTAATCTGTCTTCACGCTCTTTTGGCCCGACTTCGCTGGACTACTGCGAAGCGTCAGTTGCAATCAATGAGAAGCCTCACCTCTCGTCGACACCCATAGTTATGGTACCTTTGACCTCATAGATCTAACCTTGTTTGCAATCATGCTCCGCCTCGACACCGAGGCCCTCAGCGGCATCTGCGGGTTCGTCCTCCCCTCTCCTCCCCTTCCCTCTGGAGGGCGATCAGGTGGAGGGACAAACTGACAAGCGTGCACCCATAGCTCAATCTCAATAGCATGCTGGATCGTAGTCTTCTCCCCCCAGATCCTCGAGAACTTCCGGCGGTCTTCCGCCGATGGCCTCTCCCTTCAATTCATCATCGTCTGGCTCGCCGGCGATGTCTTCAACATTCTTGGTGCCGTGCTCCAAGGCGTTTTGCCGACAATGACGATATTGGCGGTTTATTACACGATGGCGGATATTGTGCTGTTGGGACAGTGCTTTTGGTATAGGGGTTTCACGCTTAGTGATACGCCGGTGGTGAATCTGGTTGGGGGAGGGGATGAGGAGGCTGTGGAAGACGAGCAGGCTACGGAGGAGAGTACGCTGCTGCCACGAAACAGACCATCGAATGCGCCTACGAGGCCATCAATCGCAGACGCAGACGCCACCTCTAAACGCGGCTCCTTTTCCTCCCTCCACTCACGCTTCTCCGGAAACGTGGACGCAACGCATCTCTCGCCTGCTACACCCTTTCTCCCACCCCCGAAACCGACGGACGCCCCTCCTGCTGTCTCGAATACTAAATCTGTGATCAAACATCCCGTCTCCGTCTTCATCTTCAATACCTCTGCCTTGATTGTCGTGTGTGCGGCTGGTGTGCTGGGGTGGTGGCTGACGTCGAGGTCGTCGAGGGGACAATTTCCTGATCATAATAGGCGTGGGCGTAGTCATCACACAGATGATGTCGGCGACACATCAAGCCCACTCCACTTTGACCTCTGGGGCCAGATTTTTGGCTATCTATGCGCGGTGCTCTACCTGGGCAGTCGGATCCCGCAGCTTTTACTGAACTATCGGAGAAAAAGTACGGAGGGGGTTAGTATGCTCTTCTTCCTGTTCGCGTGCGTGGGTAACCTCACCTACGTTCTGAGCATCTTCGCCTACGAACCTGCTTGTGCGAGGATTGCGAGCGTTGGTAGGAGCAGAAAGGCCCATTGGGGTGGAGGCTGTGAAGAGGGGGAGTGGAAGGGAGAGTATGGAAGATATATACTCGTGAACGCAAGTTGGTTGATTGGTAGTGCGGGAACGTTGGTGCTGGATTTGATGATTTTTGGACAATTTTGGGTATATAGGGAGGGGAGGGATAGACTGACTTGACTCAAGATGAGGGTCAAAACACTGGGGTGTATATACAGGAGGGGAACCTTTGAACATATTGGTATGGATCGTAAATGCATACGATGTATACTAGAACGCAGCACAGGCGTTGCTGGCGAAAAGTCATTGGCTCTTTGCTTTAGCTGGGAGAATAAAATGTGTATATATATAAATATCGAGCCTTCTCACACAAAGCACATAAAATCCTTCCATTATAGATACATAAATCTCATCCTATCCGTCTGCAGACGTAGTTGTTTGTAGTACAAGGCTTCTCTCCTTTCTCTATAGAATGCTAGTCCTAGCTATAAATAACTATCTAGAACACATACCTATCTTGGATATATATACTACTTCAGGAGCCCCTCCATACCCTCTCTACTTTAGATTCGATTAGGTTTGATCAGGTTCGATCAAGTCTATCCGGTTTCCTAGATACTAGAAGTTAGATCTATAAAATTTGTTGTATTTAAGTAGGGATAGCGGTCCGGTCCTTATAAGTTTTTCTTAGTAGCGTTTACTAGGTTTCAATACATATCATATTGGGTTCGATTCCTAATAGCGCTAATACAATAGTGTTTTAATTTTATTTGTATTCTTTAGGTATAGTAGGGACTTTTAGGACTAGACTTAGATATAATTTACTATGTACCATAGTATAGTGCGGATTTACAAATATAATAGGTTCGTCGATCTTCTATAATAGATTTTTGTCTTGGGTAATTCTGTAAGTGGGTCGTATATACTCTATTCTGGAGAAGCGGGGGGAAGATATAGGTAACTTACTGCGGGTTAGGGTTGGCTGATTTGTATCTATTGATTAGCACGTGGTTAAGAAGTGTTTGGTACTTTACTACTCTATTAGAGGAGGTATGCATATTTACAGTCGTGTTACAATGGTATATATACATCGATGAAAACACCATATGCGTCAACCTCGTCAAAAGGAAGGTACTAAGGCGCTCACAACGTTCAGACCCTACGGTTTCCTCCATTCTCCACCGTCATGTTATACCTTCTCCCGAACAACCGTGGATACATCTTTACCCGCCGAATCACCGCGCTCAAGATCCAAATCCAACGCCCCGCCCAAAATCCCAATATGATCAAACGCCCTCGACTGACTCGGTTTCGGTCTCGTCGGTCCCAGCCCTGATTTTGCATCCTTCCCACCCAATCCCTCACCCAAAAACGTCACATCGCGCGGATTGGGCGTCTCCGGTATTGCGGGCAATGCTGCTTGCAGGCCTCGGTCGGAATCCCAGCCGGAGCCGAAAGAGGCCATTTTGGTGCGGAGTTTGGGGATTACCATGCTGAAGAGGGGACGATAGGTGGGGAGGCAGACGGAGACGACGCCTAGGCCCATTTCGATTGCGGTCCGGATTTGGCAGGGGATGTCTGTCCCTGTGGAGAAAAGGGGTGAGTTGGGGGGTTTTGGAGGAAAGTGGGTGGGAAGAGGGATAGGGATGAAAGGGTGGGGGTGGGGTCCTTACAGCTGGGATCGATTTGGGTGAGACTGTAGATTAGTATTGCGCGGTAGATGCTGGCGAAGCAGACGCTGCGGGTTTGTCAGCTGCGATGATTCGTAATGTGCGGATAAAGAACGGTCTCGGGGGCCTACTTACAATCCACCAAGCAAAAACATGCACATTAACTTAATCTTTTGCTCAAACGGTTGCTGTAATCCCCACAGTAACGGCATTGGCAGAATCAAGATGAGGAAATCGGTCGTAACGTTACAAACCGCAAAGATTGTCACTGGAACTCCAATCGGGATATAATGCCTCTTGACATACGGATCCCACTCCGAATTAAGTGGCACACATTGAATCAGCGCACCGAGACCTTGAAGAGAGCTGTACAGAAAGACGAAAACACCAACCCCCAAAAGCGTCCATGTGAAGCGCCGCGAGACGAAAAAGATGCGGTGGTACAGATAGAGGATGCTAGCTTTTATAAAGAAGGTCGCGGCTTGATAAATCACTTCCACCGCAAGTAGCGTCTGCATGAAGCCCTTTATGCTTGTTGTTGTACTGGTTTTGTAGATTGTGTGGCGGCCTGCTCCGAAGCGTATGCCGATGAATTGGCAAGCGATAACGGCACTCGAAACGACCAGGCCGCACACGATGAACCAGTCATCCCATTGATATTCTATACGGCAAATGTGCCGGCAGAGGAAGCGAAGACCGACGGCTATGGAGGCGAGGCAGAGGCAGCGTTAGCAACGTCCATAGGTATGGTTCTTTCATGTGTTGAAGTAGTTCATTAGGGAGTAGTATCTATGGCAATTACCAGCTATGTATTATCTTAAGGGGTTTGCCCTAGCCCTAAGCCAAGACCTACTTAGTAAGCCAGGCTAAGCGGGAATAATAGTTATAATCTAACGCTCCTATTAACTACCTGACCGTTAGTAATACTACTATAACGACGTTATAATTTTATACTAGCTCCGACGTAAGCCCTAGTATAATATTAAAGGCTATAAACTTTATAGGGTTTAAAGACTTCGTTAATTTATCCGTAATTATAACCGCCGTCGGTATATAATTAATCTAAAGTATATTTATTTTAGCGATTATTTCGCGAATAATATAATAATTAGAATTAATATATTTAATAATAGAGTAATTAATAGGGTTAATTACTATTTTAATAATTACTTAGTTATTAATTATAAATTAAATAATCTTTATATTCTCTTAGATATATCTTATTTCTATTAATAAAAATATTAGGAATTTTAACTTTATAATAATATTTACCTCGCCGATATACTCTACTTCTATAATTAATTTAACGATAGTCTTTTAACGTCTTATTAACTAGTTAATAAATTTATTCTATAGGAAGTAAATATATCTTAAAGTAAAATACCTAGTATTTAAATAATCTCTTTAGGACGAATTTATAAATCTTATTAATAACTTTTTAATTTTTTCTTTAAAGTTATAACGTAGTCCTAGTTTAATTATTCTAGTTAGGTAATTAATAATTCTTTTAAATATAATATTATAAATAGAAAGTAATACTTTTAAATAATAACTATAGATACTAACTATATATACGATATTAGGGCGAGTTATAGTAATAAGTTATTATAGATATTTAATTAACTTCTTAAATCTTTCTAAATCTTTTTTATTAATAATATAATCGTTAGTAATTACCCTTAATTAAATTAACGAATTTATAAAAGTTTTTTATTTTTTATAATACTTTATATTAAGTTTAATTAATATTTTATTAATATAACTAGCCTAGTTTATATAAATAGTACGGTTTTAACGACTTCGTTTAATTTTTATATTAAGATAGTACGATATCTCGCCTAAATCCTTAATACGGAAATATATATTTAG